>Ga0116231_10004112_pt1 | contig 29670 bp, 22 predicted proteins | sample S1TSphgellanicum_2_FD_89695 | JGI IMG/M metagenome (GOLD analysis project Ga0116231, IMG submission 89695) | Host-associated microbial communities from peat moss isolated from Minnesota, USA - S1T2_Fd - Sphagnum magellanicum MG | ecosystem: Host-associated > Plants > Peat moss > Unclassified...
AAAAAAAGAAGCAAATACGTAGCCTTAGATTTTTCTGCCCATTTTTTATTTTTTATTTTTTATTTTGTTTCTTCATTTTTGTTAATTTAAGAGAAGGGGAGAAAAATCCGAAAAAACAATTCCAAAAAAAAAAGATAAAAAAAGAAGCAAATACGTAGCAGAATTGGTCTTTGTGGCTCATTTATGAAGGGTTGCAGAATTGGCATCGCAGAGACCGTTAACGGGTCGAAACGCCCTGTCACAAATGGACGGATGAACGGACAGATGAACAGTTGTGTAAAAATCAAACAGGTTTCTCGGGGGTGCCAGTTCCAGACGAAAATGCTTTTCCCTATGACCGGTTCCGCAACAGAAACATAAAAAATGATTATGCAGCAGAACGTCACATCACAGACGGGAAGACAAGTGAATTTATATATAAGATATATCTTTGTAATGACTTTGAAGTCATTAGCATGTAGGCTTTTATATGAACACATTATGGTGAAAACTTTTCTCTAGTTGGATTATATTCATTTCAAATTTTGAATGTTTTTTGATTTTGTGTAGGTCAACCTTCATTTGCAATTGAGCAAAATTTGTTCATGGATTAGGTTCAAAGTTATAACCCTCCTAAACCCATCTTGTTACTTTCGCTTGCTATAATTGAAGCTATGATTATCTTTCTTTTGTGGTTCTTGTCAATAATGTATGGTTTTGTGATTTGCATGTCACTTTAATTGTAGTTGAACAAAGTTCACTTGGGGTTCAAATCCCTTTGAAAGCATCTTGTTTTATTCCTTTAATATACTTGCATCTTGTGAAGGCATATTGGTGTATTCCTTTAAGATACATATGTCTTGTGAAAGCATTTTGTTGTATTCCTTTAACATACTTGCATTTTGTGAGGTTGCAATGGTTATGTGGCATGCATGTTAACTTTCAAGTATGGTAAGGCACAATAGATTCGTAGATGGGGCTCAAACAATCCCTTTACAAGCATCCAAGTCCCCAATTTTCTATCACTAACCAAGATTGTTTAGTTAGAATTTCACCTTAAGCAACTACCTAGTCACATCCTACTTGCATCTTATGCAAATGGTAGTAACCACCTTGCACTACCATGCTTCAACATGGAATAGCCATAAGATCTTGCACAAAATGCTAATGTAACCTACCAAATGACCTTACCCATGTGGTTGGTGCCACCTCCCCCAAACCCAATACATATTGAAAAGGCTAGTTGAGATACATTGAAGGAAAGAAAAAAAAACATCGATACCCATCTTTTTTTCATAAGATTATCTCATAGGTTTTTGTGCCACATTTAGGGTATATATAATAATCTAACATTGGTGTTAGATGTGCAAAATATTAGAGTCAAACTATGATATATGCCAAGTTGCAACATATACTTTACATTGAAATGGATGAAACAATGGAATTTACCTCACACAAGTGTCATGAGCCAAGGCCTACTGCAATAGGAAAACTACATTCTCCTCTAGTGGTGGATAGATAGCTCATGACACTTCTCATGATGAAGTGGATGGTATGATATACTTTCATGATGAAGTTGGTGTTTTGGTAATTTTGAGCGACACTTGTGAAAGGTTATGAGTTATGACCAGTGTTGGGCCAGCATCAAGTTTTCAACATACCAGCCAATACAAAGTATTTGATCTTGTAAAAAAACATTCATGCCAACCTGGTGCTAGTGTTGGATTTTCTTAAAACTATCATATGAGTGTGATCCTGGTACTTCGGTCCAAAGCTGATTTTTGGCTACTATGAGACATATATTTTGAGATTGGTATAGCCTTGATATGAAACTGGCATTATCTGAGGTCCCTTGCAGGCATGTATTGGTGTGAGGCTGGTATTACTGCATATCCCTACCAAGCAGGTAGTACAAGGATGGTACTGCCTCCAGTCATACCAATCTGGGCAGTTCTTCCATACCCCGACCAGTACCCATAGCAGAGTTCCAGCCTAGTAGCCACTCAACACTGGTTATGTCCACATGCATTCTTGTCACATTAGTATGGTTTGGAATGATGAAAGAGTTTTGCAAGGCAACCAAGGTTTGTTGATTGCTCCTATTCACCCTACCTCTTTGAACAAGTCTTTCTTCTATCTTTGACCCATTCAGCATCAAGGACTATTGCACACTGAGTTGACAAATTATGCTGGATGAAGTACCATTTTCGCCATAGATGAGAGAGTTGCTGATTTCTCAAAAGGCCGCTATGAATATCCGACTTTTTCAGATAAGAACTCACAAATAGCAATGATCAAAGTTTAACTGCAGATGCTCACATGATAATTTGTATGCTAGATTGGAAGTGGGGGGTGTGTATGCATGAAGTTGAACACTAGCGCTTTGGGCTCAATCAGGGTCACTCACATTGCAGTAATACTACTCACTTGAAGCTGGAAAGAAGAATCGTCTTTGGTTGCCAACCAAGCTGTAACCCTGCTGTATCTGGCCACTCAATCTAACTTCGCCTCCCAATATGGTACAGCATTGAAGTATGAAACCATGTCACATCCTCAACAAGGTGTTGGAAACAAATTTAGATCACAAACCAATATCTTACCTTCAATACAACATGTTGTTTGCATATTATTCCTCTCTAAGCAGGATATGAAAACACAATCCCTTGTCAAGTAGCCTGCACTGATTTTCATCACTTACATCACTCTGCATCACTTCAATTTCATAGGGATAGCAGATTTCAATCTTATGTCTAGCAAATAAACAGCACAGAATCTGGCCTACTCGAGAGTTTGAGAATTATTGAAGGGTCTGTAGTCAGTTTTGATTCCAGATTGTTTAGAACTCTCTGGGTTTGTTCTGTAGACCTGTCAAGAACTCTTCCACAATGATTACAGCTTTGCAGGCTTTGGGTACCAGCCCCATGGGTCGTCAGACACATAACGAGTCACTTGTTTCACAGAAAGGTAGTTTTCAAGGCCCCTGCACAGACATGTGGACTCAAATGTCAGATGGTTGCAATACAGTTAACTCAGACTGGAAGTGGAGTAAGATTAGATTCTCACCATTCACCCAATTCTCGACCAAACCCACTGCGCTTGTTGCCACCCCATGGGGCTTGACAGAAACATGGCTGCGAACAGTTTATCCACACAATACCAGCTTGCAATGCCTATGCACCCCACCACAACCCACTACTCCATGTTAGATGAAAACATCCAGCAGGTTCAGAGTTCACACAGGGACACCCTTTACACTACCCTGATTGCCCTGATAAATCTTGCAAACTTCCTGTATTGGAATCAAGCCTCTTATACAAAGACTTAAGACTTAAAACTCCTATCTCTTGCATTGAGGATCATTGGAGTTGAACTGAAGAGGAAAAATAAGACACCTCTGAGACACGCTTACACCGATCTTCATCCTTGGAAATAACAGCACCTGCAAGTCCATACCTGTTATGCATACAACCAATAAGAAACTCAAACCTTTGTCACTCTTTGAGTGATGCTATATGTACAGATGGAAGTGAGTGACATTCAGTATTTGAACACAAACCATCATCGCTCTTTGTGGAGAGTCTTCTCCCAGTCACCAAATTCCACAAGAAACTAGCTACATGAGATCTTGCAACAGAACAACAGTTTTGTATCAGATTTCACATTATGGGCAGCCTTACTGAGAGTTGTTTGCCATCTCAATAGCTTCTGCCTCAGTCTTGAAAGTGGAGACAGCCAAGACCGGGCCAAACACTTCATCTGTCCAAACTTGCATGGATGGCTTCACATTTGCAAGCACTGTAGGACTAATAAAAAATCCTGTCTTCAAGTGCTGTCAACAAATGCAACAGACACATCATCAGCCAAGGCAATAAGAATTGCATACCACACAAAACAACTAATGAAAGCATTCTTCCTTCCCAAAGAAAGTACCCAAAAATTCAAACATGCAGAAAATCTCCTGGTCAGAATGTGAGCAGAAAGATGCAACTCACATCAGGGCGTTTGCCACCACAGACTAGCGTAGCCCCTTCCTCTTGTGCCACTCTTACAAATTCCAGCACCTTCTTGTACTGTTCAACCACAAAGAGCATCAGACCCATTGTCTACAAATGAGCATGGCTGTAGAGGTCAACAAATGATGTCTTCACAAATTTACTGGAAAACACAACAGGAAGCACTTTTCTTGGAGGTCATCATACCTGGCCTGCACTGACAAGAGGGCCCAATCGACAACCATCCTCCAAAGGATCACCAACCTTAATACTTGATGCCCAGGTGCCAATTTTCTTCAGAAACTCATCAGCAATTCCCTCCTATTGCAATAAAACCCCATATAAGAAAACCACCTGTGCACTACAGGATGTTGATATGCCAATCCAAAAAAAAATGGACATGAGTTGGCATATCAAAGCTTTTTGTTACTGTAGAAGATCATAGAATGGGAAATGTACCAGATATCCAAAACCATAAAGTGGGAACTGTGGCTTTCAGAGAACCATACATGCAGAAGAAGGCGAGAGGTTGCACTGCAAATCTGCCCATTTGTCCAGAATGCACCAAACATGGCCCATTCCACCGCTGTAAACCATTTTTGCCTCCATGCCAATTAGATGAAGTCTAATCAGGTAGCCTTAGACTACTCCAAAGGTGTACCTGTTGTCCATTATATAGTCTTTGCAAACAGACACAAAAAGGTCATACTAATTTCCAGTTCTAAAGCTTCAGGGACAACTCCAAACTGAACACATCATCATCCATACCCAAAAGACCATAATAACTACAACATCCACCATACCTTTTTCCACATCTGCATCATCAAAAACAATTATGGGGCTCTTTCCACCCAGCTCCAATGTGACTGGCTGCAAATACCATAGCATACAATAATATGAATCCCAAACAGATTGTCAATTGTTAACAATGTTGACATAGGCAGAGAGGTGCCTGTTGGGGTAAAGTGCCCTATCCACTTTCAATATAGAAACCAACAAATTAACTAGGGATATACAGTCTTCAGAAATCAGATAACAATTGTCATTTTGGTAAAAGAAGACAGGCAAGATTTTCTACAAACATGCAAAATTGGCCATTGGATAGCTGAGTATGTGGCTAACAATCACCTTGATCAGCTGTGCTGCTGCTGTCATGATTGATTTGCCTGTGGCAGTGCTCCCAGTGAAAGCTACCTATCATCAAAACAACAAATGCATAAGGAACTGGCATGCAGTGTTGTGACCAAACACACCAGAGCAGCAAAACTGGTCATTAGCTGCCTTGATAGACAATGGTGACTCCAACTCATGCCCTTGTCAGAGTGCACATAACCACAAAGATCAATTTGCAAAATAGAGAAACTTGTGGGTCAGCAAAATTACCTTGTCTATACCTGTGTGTGAGGCCAGTGGTGCACCAGCATCCAGTCCCAAACCAGTAACAATGTTTAAGACCCCAGGTGGTAGACCAACATCCTTAGCAATGGCTGCAAGTTCTAAGCAGGTGCTGTATTGTCAATTGTAAATTATTAGTACAACACAAATCTGGGGCTTCAAGTAGTAAACAAGAATCAACTAGAAAACAGATAAATCCTGTAACAAAGGGATGGGTAAATATAACCTACACAGAGGCCAACTCAGAAGGTTTCAGAATGGCTGTACACCCAGCTGCCAGTGCTGCTGCAACCTTCCACGTCGCCATCAAAAGTGGATAGTTCCTGTAAAATCCCCATCTTGTTTTTTCACCTCAGCCGTGGACTTTGGACTGTTCAGACAGCTTTGAGCCAGAGAAAGAAACAATTTCAAATTGTCATTGTTTGAGAAAGTAACACTTGAAAAGCAGTGGGCATAAATATATTGAAAACTAGAGATAGAAGGCAGACCAAGGAGTGATGAGAGCCACAACCCCAATTGGCTCCCGCAACAGATTACACTTGAATTGTTCCATCGGAAGCTCCAATGGAACATATTGCCGCTCATCAAGCTTCTCAGCCAGGTCAGCATAATACTCAAAGCATGCCGACACATCATCCTGCCACCAACACTCAATTGTATCAAAACCAGATTGCCAAAAAGAGGACATCCAAGGGTTGCAAAAAGCCATGCACACTGTTCAAATTGAGTATGGTAGTAAAAGCAAAGAAGTTCCAGAAGGTAGGGGAACAATAGGGGCTGGTGCAACAGCTTTTTTTACCATATCCCACTCAGATTCATCAATAGGCTTGCCACAATCAGTGGATTCAAGTATTGCAAGCTCTTTCTTCCTCTCTGTCACCTGCAATCAGTGAGTCCAACTTCTTGTTACCATGTGCTGAAGTAAGAGAGCTTCATCCAGGAGAACTGGCAAGAAATGACTCTAGCCTGGCCACAACAAATGAAACAGGATAAGATTTGCTGACAGAAGCAGCATTAAGCAAATAGCAGAGCAGATACGGCTCATTTCACCTTGTGCCTTGCCTAAATCTCTGTTAGTGCACATCGTGTCTTACCCAGAGAACCATCCATTTGTGGGTCTCTTGATGAACCGCGTAGCTAAAGTGTTGGGACACAAGGGCTTTTGAGTCGAGAATGGGTGTCACAGTTTGCTCTGGATATCAGTCAAATGCTGTTGCAATTCGAGATGTAAAATATGGAAATTGCAATACAGCTGTGACCGTGATAAAATGAAGAAGCTAAGATCCTTGGACCAGGGACAAAATTTGATTGATTCACCTTTGCAGCAATGGCACGTAAGTATCCAGCCCGAACTTTTCCAGTTGCCCTTGCCCAGAGCTCACCATTGTTTCTACTAAAAGCTGCCTTTGCTGCCTGCACTGCCACATCCACATCCTCCACTGTTGCTGCCGGGATTTTACCTACAAAAACATACAGCCCCAAAATTGGTCAGTGATATTGGGCAACCCAAAAAATCCTGAAGAAACCCTACAAAAAAAGCTTTTCTTTTTTTTGTCCGAAAAAACAAATGCACTCACAGAAGTCAGAATTGGGTCGCACCACATGACTTCCACAAGCTACTGGGAGTGTTCAAACAATTCTGCAAGCTCTTAACTTGGGATACATCATCATCCTATACCTGCAAAGTTGGACCATTCAAGCTACTGAAAACCACCAACTTCTGAAATACAGAGAGATTGTTTCAGATCAAATCTGTGTATACTATACATGAGCTTCAAGCACAAAACAGGTTCCAAATGTGGAAAGAATTTTCCAACAAGAAATTCTGTGGAGATCTAATTTCATCAAGGAAAAAAATCCGGAGAATATCATCATGATTGTGGAGAAGGGAAATTCATATTAAATTTAATTTAATTTTAAAAAACAAAAAAATCATTTAAGGGGGGAAAAAAAAAAAAAAAAGACAGTCAAGAACTTTTACCACAAATCTCTTCAGTGCTTGGGTTGATGACAGGCAGATATTTCCCCTTGATTGGGGCCACCCATTCACCCCCTATGAAAAGCTCCCGTGCGGGTATCTCCACATCGAGTCCCATTGTAACCCTAAAAACACACACACAAACAACGAAACAGCCACAGCCACAGCTCAGTGAAAGCTAGTGACCAACCAACGCAAAAACATAGCAACAATCAAAAATCTTCCAACAAAAGTCGCATTACGAAAACCCGTGACCATCACTCACCAAATTCCTCGAATTCAGAGACAAAAACCGAAGCGAAAACGAACTGCGCTCGCAGAGGCAACAAAACATTTACAAAGAGTGTGGTCCTCGCACTTGGATGAAAAGAGATTTCTCATTACATAGTGCATCCATTACAAGCCTAAATAAACACAATTTCCATCCATGTGAGCTTACGTGGCCAGACCCGCCCCCAATGCCTACGCGGCAGTACTCCGTTCCCCCCCCCCCAATGGAGTCGATGTGGACGTCTTCTATTGGATCTTAGAGAGTCCATGTGGACAATTATTCCGTTCTCCCAGAAGTCTAGGTGGCTAAATTTTCATCCCTATTAGACGGCATAAATATGCTTCATCCATACTATATGGATGAATTTCATCTATCAAATGATATTACACTCAAACAAATTCCCGGTTAGCTGACATGGGACAGTAAGTTACCAATGAAATATTCGCTGGACATTCCACGTGGACAACATCATTGCAGATGAGTACCCAGGTAGACAGCATTGCCACGTTGGTAGCCGATGTGGAATACTTCATCCAAGTATGAGGACAGATTCTAATCTCTGATGAGGTGCCAGGGGAAAATTTCATCCATATGCACGGACTGATTTCATTGGTCTGATGTGCTTACATGGAAAATATTATTCACTTTCACATTGAGTGAGCCCGCATGGCAATATTCCATTTCATGGGGAGCCTACGTGGAAATATTCCGTTCCTTGGGAACCTACGACGGAGATAATTCTACTATTCGGGAGCCTACGTGGAAATATCCCATTCCTTGGAAGCCGACGTGGAAATGATTCCACGCCTTGGGAGAGTCTACGTGGACAATATTCTGTCCGCGGCGATGATTTCCGCTTCTCTCGACCAATCCACACGGCCTCGAAAATCTCTTCGCTCCTCGTAAGGGTCAGCGCCCGGCCTAGTAATCTCTTCGCTCTCGTAAGGGTCAGCGTGTCGTTTTCTGCAAAGAAATCGAAATTTTCTTACTAGGCTAGATAGGCTGGTGAGAGAATATGTAAGAATTTAAAGGAGGTCGAGTCCTCACAAATTGTTCCTCTGCTTTTGAAGCTGGAAGAACTTTTGAAGCCCTCCACCTCGCGCTTCCAACGCCTCAAAATTTGCTCAATTTCTTAAAGGGATGGGGGGAAGATATGGGGTTTTTCATGTAAGTGATTCAGTGTTCGATGATGGGTGACTTAAAACAAATTAGGAGTTCGAGCTTCAAATCTTTCATCGTTCCATGTTTTGCCTCTGGAATAGAAAGAAGTTTTGTAAAACCCTAATGGAGGCACACATCAGGTTTTAAATCGCTCAAAATGGATTAAAAACGAGGAAGATATCAGGTTGGAACTAGAGAGGGATCTAGTTTTGACTTTTCTTCATTCATTTTTATTTTGCTGGGCCATATCCGGAGACCCACTGGAGCTGCTCTAAATGACTACAAAAGACAGAATTTTGAGAAGGGTGAACTTGATGTAGAAAAATTGTACTTGCAACACTGCAAAAACACAACACATGAAAGAGACCACGCACACGAGAGGACAAAGATACAGAGAGAAAAGCAATGATTGCAATGATTTCTTGGCATGCATAAAGGGCAGGCACTTTCCAGAAGACCTCGACAAAGTGGTTAAACATTGTATTGTTGTTCTACACTTTCCAAGCATCCTGCCTGCTACTGACATTGGTAGACATGTCAACACATGACTGCTGCTGTCCACAAAGGCTGCATTATACTTCGGAACCACTCAAAATTTATCTGTGATTGCTGAGCACACCTTTGTTTTCTAAACAGCTGACTACATTTTGCACATGCATTCAGGACCCCTATGAACCAGGAGGACCTGTTTGCACATCTTTCGCCCAAATAGATCTAACTCCTTTCTCTGTTGTCCTCTACGGCTTCACATTCTAAAATCGTGACTTCTGTGAGCCCACTTGGCGCATGTGCAACTTTTGGACACACTCCCAACATCATCCATGCTCCAGCATTTGGCATAATATCAATGGAATTGTAGAGAAATCTCCACAACAACCATTCTCCAGCATTTGCCATAAATATATCTATGGACTTGCAGAGACATCCCCACAACAACCATGCTGTCCTCCTTCATGTGCTCATCAGCTAACAAATGCACTGAGCACTTGAAATAGCTTAGATTTGCACTTTAGCGAATTACTAGTTATTTGGTCAACCTCTGGTAGTAAACAGTGAGATCAACAAACACTTTGTAAGATTGGATACCACAGGTTGGATACTCACCATAACCAACAATTTTGAAGTCAAGAGCTCATCACCTGTATACACAGTCTACACCAAAAATATATTGATTAGAGTTAGGCTCTTAAACTCTTGAATCGCACAAAGTCCTTCACACCTCACCTCACCTCACCTCAATTCACCTGCAACATAATCTGCATCTTCTAAGACATACAAAGTCCCCAAGCCACTAGATGATGTGCTAATCAAACTCTAATCATCAAATGATGGTCATCTATACTGGGACTGTAAAGAAGCCTCAGGACCATTCACTAAATTTCAACCAAAGTTAAACTGCATATTGAGGATCTCACTACTCACGTATCACCTGAACAAACCACATTCTACCAATGCTTGTTTGCATATTGCAGGTCGATAATAGAAACTAAATCCAACACTTCAGAAGAGTTCAGAAACTCACAGTACAATGCTCAACTGTCTGCAGGACCTCTTACCATTTTCAGTGTTGTTTCCAATTCTCACTTTGGAGACTCCCTGCCAATCCCTTGCTGTTTGAATCCATACTATACTCTCCTACACCCCACTTCTTGAAATACTAGGCATGATCTAAATATCAAAGCCACTTTTGGCAAGCTTCTATAGCTTCATATCCATTGTAACCTATTCCAGTCATCATCACAATACATAAGTAGAATCACATCATACATTATGAGAATCAGATTCAAACTTCCGATCAGATGACCTCAACCTACAGTAGCCTTTTATGGGGTAATTTATGACATGACCACAGAGAATCCAAAGGTGCACTCTGACAGGAAAAAGTTGGGGACCATTTGATCTATGAAATTGACATCACAGCTTCATCAGCTCTCATGTAGAACATCTTCCACTGCATGTTCCTGTGAGACTGCACTTATCCATTGCACTCATTTCCAAAGGAACTCATTTGGTACGTGCAGGAGACATGGACAGAAGATGAAGAGCACCCTTGCACAGCATTGAGTAAAATTGAATCATTCCATGAATCAGCCTAACCGGATCTCCCTTTAAAGACCTCCATGTTGTATGGCAGCAGTTTAGCCTCAACCTTATGAAATGACCAGCACTTACTTTATGAAAGAATTAAGAGTACAGTGATTTTCTGCACCTTGCTGATCATGACACTGCTTCCATCTTTCTCTTGGAATAGTATGGTTTCTTGGACTAAATCTACCCCTTCACCAGATAATTGTCAAAGTCAAAGCCCTGTTGACCCTGCAAGAGACACAAGCAAACAACATAGAGAAACAATAAGAAAGCAGGACCTCCATCAAGCTTTATACCAAGAGATTGCTTCTTACTGAGTTGAAAAGATGCTCTAAATTCAGATGAGAATCTAAATACATCAATACTTCAACCCAACAGGACCTGTTTGTTTACACGGTTCTCTATATGTGCTACTTGAGCAGTGGGAAATCTGAACATAGTTTCTGTGGAACACACAGAACCTCACAGCAAACTACTGCTCTTCATGGAGATACCAACCCTTCACAAATTCACTCTGGGCACATACCTTGGATCGCAACAATTGGATGAGCTGTTTAATTTGTTGATCACGATCATCTGCTTCCCTATCTCTCTCAGCATGCTTCTCCTGAGCCTGCCGCAATGCTGCTGACAATTGTTCACATTGTGATGCAAGCTCATTGCACCGTGAACAGCACTCTGGGAAACATCAGAATTTTAGGAGGAATGTCAGAACATACAACCAACTGACATGAACTCTTATTTCAAAATCTCTCCTGTGCCATACCTGACACAAATCAATTTCTTTATCACAAGGGAATTTGAGCTTGATTCACAAGGTTCAGAACTTCAGTTTCAGTATGAAGTTTTCATAGATTTTCAACATCCAAGTTGGACATTCACAGATTGTAAGCACCACAACTATAACATCAGTTATTAGGATTGGATGGGTACAAGTTGGGAGTGTTTGTTGCTCAACACACAAGAAAGAGCATGAAGTAACTCTCATGGCTGGGAGGCCCAGAAATTGTATGGGAACAGAGTTTCCATGTAGGACTTTGCTGGTTATAATTCTTCATGGTGTGAAATATCTTAGCTTCCTCACTGGATTAAGAAAAGTAATTTGACATAGTTACCTGGATTAACAGCTTGAAGATCTGCAGCCACCTGAGACCCAATGTTTTCCTCCACTATGGAGCCCTTTTGGTGTTCATAAGTTCTAACTTCTGGCTCACCACCTCCAGAAAACAATGGATTAACATTCAAACTTGTGAGGGCATCATCTTCTGGCTGATTCTCAGGACCATTTGAAGACTGGATAGACAATTCTGATTCCCTTGAGAGGGAGGTATCAACAGGCCCCCATCCAATTGCCCCCTGACCCATGTCTGCATCATTCCCATCCAGCAAGCTTAAAGCGTAGTCCAGCAGGTTTTCCTCACTACGATTCCACTTTTTGGAAACCTCAGAATCATCACAGCTGAATTGGTTTGAGGTTCTCATATCATGATTTTCCTGATACACGACTTCAGCACCCTTAAGTAATGGAAGTTCAAGCAAGTCTTCATCTGGCATATCTTCTTCTAAATTGGAACTGGTGGCTCTGCCTTTGAACATTAAGTACTTGGAGAATCCATTTGCTGTGCTCTGTGGGTGGTCCTCACCTGCATCCAAGCTGTCATTGAGAAGAACATATGAGCTTCCAGTGTATCTTTTGTTACCATAAGAGTCCAACTTTTCCTCACTGCTTTCCTCATTTTCCTGCCCCTTACCAGTCCTGTGATCATCAACCCTCGTGTGGGACTCAAGAAGACCACACTGCTGGAGGCTTTCAGCCAAGTGATGCTCAAGGTTTGGTAATGTGCTTATAACTGCTGGAAGCACCTTAAGTGGTGTTGGATTTTCAGCCTCTGGACATGGTGTTGAGGTCCCTGTTGTTCCTCCAGCAGCAAAAGGTGTTGAGGCCCCTGTACCCCCAGCTGGAGAAATCAAGTGTGCAAGTGGGCTCCCTGGGTAGAACTGATAAGCTGCTTGAAGGTTGTCCTGTTGAGTACGATAGTAATCAGGAGATGGAAATGAAGAGGTCGAATATGGTTCCTCAGGTTGCCGAGCCAGTTCATGCTGATCACGAAGAGAAGATGCAAGTAGTTTTGCAAAAGGGACATCTGGGGATGATGGTGTTGTCAAGTGAGCAGCAAGCTCAGGTGGAGGTGTGAATGGTGCTGTTGATGGAGCAGTTGTGAAGGTGGAAAGAAAAGGAGGGGAGACTAATGCAGTTTCATGAGCATAGGGACCAACAGCAAACATATTAGAATTGGTCTCCAATGGGATTCTCGAAGAACCTTGTGGGTTCAAACATGGTGGAGGATTCAAAGGGGATTGAACAGAAGATGGAACCATAGAATTTTGGTATGATGCAGGGGAAGAGGGTGGAGCAAGTAGAGAAGGGAAAAGAAACTGGTTCTGTGCATCTGATGTGGGAGAACCATTAGGCCCCCATGCATGAGTTGACTGTGCAGTGCCATCATGTATCCTTGTGGCAGGCACAATCCGCTTTTTATTTTTCCGTGATGTAGAGCCTAAGCAAAAAAATCCTTTTCCACACCAACCAGTTCGTGCCATCTGTCACCAAACCAGCAACCTCTCAACCACTATCAGAACAGGTATCACAACTGGACAACAGAGAGTTATACCCATACACCCAATCAATCTAAGAATACGAAGGCAAGAAGAATGCAGAAATGCCTATCTCAGTGCTCTGAATGTGGATTCAAGGCACATCTGAGTTCCACAGAAGCAAGATGCATGGGTTGGGTCCCTACAATCCCTATTTTATCATCCCACATATGGAGGTTGCAATGAGTGACATCATTGGCAGCAGAAGGGTACAAAGAGATAAAGAGAATTAAACCTAAAACAAGGAAAAACATTTCAGGAGTGTAGAAGCTGCCAATATGTCCCTGCACAAACAGAAAGGGCACAAAAATGGAGATAGCACCTACAATGGATCTAAACTCACAAAGTTTTGCTTGGGAATAATACTTGAGACAAGAACATGGCCTCAGCTGCTGCAATCAGGTAGGGTAGAGGGCCCCATTGTGTGTCACAGATTTATCACTAGTACATCATATCTCTTCCTGATCTCTTTCTGATGCAAACATTTTAGAGACTCCTTTACAAACTTACATCTTAATCCTATTAAGTTCCACTTCAGAAAGACACTAAGCAATACAGTTTCCTCTTCGAGATATATCCTCTCTCCCATTTCTTTGTGAGCTTGAACAAAGATCATGAAGTTCATCAAAGATCTGACTAGTGTTTGTAGTTAGATACACAACAAAGAATGCTCCTCCGAGTTTCTTTTGGATACAGACACTTGTGAGGTTTCCACTCCACAAGAGACTCAAGCTCAATAGAGAGCCACTCCACAAACAGCTTGTACAATAACGACTCGCTTCTTCCAGTTACTCGTCAGTGCCAACAACTTGCAAAGAAACACAAAAATGTCTGGCTCTCCCTTTTAACCCCCGCACTCACCTAGCAGCCACTAGAAAAAGAAAAGAAACTCTGTCCAAACGACGTTCTTCTTCCCTTGGCTCTTCTTCTTCGTCACGCGAATTCCACGACTCCAAAGAGCAGAATCACGCAACAAGGCGAAGTGGATTTTACACTTGCAGATAAACAAGAGATCCGAGCTCCAGATGCACAAAATAGCAAAATGTACATGAAGAAAAGAGACGTGAAAGAATGGAAATCGAAAAGTACCTTGCCAAATAAAAGAAGAAAGCGCGTCGACCAGAAGTGCTTGCGCCTCTCAGAACATGAAATCTTATTGTTCTTATTCTCCTCTTCCTCCTCCTCCTCCTCCTCCTCCTCCTGCTCCCGGTTCCGATGATTGCCACATCCTCGTTGCTCATCCACCACCACCACGGGATCTCTTGCCTTGTTTCCCTCCTCCGACTCCCATAGTTTTCTGGGCGTTTGCGCGAGAGAGGAAGACCAGACACGCTCTTCCGCGCGCGCCCGCCAGTTTGCGCTGCTCGGCTATGGCGTCGGAGCACAGTAGATCTGCGCCAAAATGGAACTGTGCGCGCAAATGGGGCGCAGTTCCACGCAGCGCACTGCGCGCGTAACAATGAAGGAAGTACCTATGGCACGCAAGTGGGGCTCCAGTAGGGGGCGCACAGCAATAGGGGACATTAGTTCCGGTGCGCAGCAATAGGGGGTCATATATTTTAATTTAGTTTTAGAGTTAAGGAGTTTTTGGAAACTTAAAATTAAGTTAATTATTTACATACAGAGAATTAAATAGTTAAATAAATGAATGACTTGTTTATGAAAATGATATTTTTATTTTTATTTTTTTCCTTCTGCCCTTTTCCATAGTTGTTGGGTTTTTTTTTCAGGGAGAAATAAATTTCAGAGTTGAAAATGAAGAAACTAAATGTAAAATGTAAAATGTAAAATTTTTTAAATTTAATTGATTTATTCATTCCATTTGTTCTTTCCTTCATTCATTTTTTAAAATGGATTTAGCACTCTTTCAAAAACATTGGGGTGGTGTGGGGGAAATTCAAAAATAATTACCTTAGAGGACCTTAATGGATTTGACACTAATTGAAAAAAAAAAAAAAATTGTTAAAAAATTTATTTTATTACATGAAATGTCAAATTTTACGAATTTGGTAATGGCAAATTGATCCCAATCTCATTCACTTTCAAATTAGGCATGTCATATGATATAAACTAAAGAAATGAACAATAAATTAAATTATAATTATAATTATAATTTTCAAATTACATTTTTTATTTCATATATAAATTAAAAAATCAAAATTCTCAAAATCAAAAGATCCTCATTTAATCACTAGCTTGAGAGAAGTTGTAGATTTATTATTATTATTATTTCATAGAATATTGAAAAAGCGATCCAATTTCAATGGCATATTGAACTTCATTGGCAAATAAGAATCAAGAATTCGTGTAAAAGCAAATGCAAACAAGAATCAAGAAATGTAACAAATGAATGGTGTGCATCATAATGAATGAAAAATATTTCTTTCATTCATTCATGTTTGAAGTATAAATAATTTTGTAATGTGAAAAACATTGAAAACTAATATTTTAGTGTGTTGAAGTGCATTTTTTTTAATTACTTAATTAATTACTTAATGCTAAGGTGCCAAATTTGTTTCAACTACTACAATAATTTGTTGCATTTTCAAATGAATTTAGTATTCTTTCAAAAACATTAGGGTGCAAGGGAAAATCAAAAAAGGAGATGAAGAAATCAAGTTTTCACAAATATAATATCCATTGTTCCATGAAAGCTTTATATGATCGTGGAATTTTGCTTTAATATTGTATGATTCAAGGAACAAATGAAAATCTGTTCATATTCTAACCTTATGTCAATTGAGTGTCACTCTAGTAGTGCAAAAGCCCAAGTGAAAGGACTTCCTCTTCTTCCTTTCATGTTTGGGCATCTTTCAATTTGAAGTTAGTGCCAAGAACTGTAGATATCATATGACAAAAAACATCAACAGAATAGCAATAATCCTGAGTCTGGTTCTTTGGCCATTCTCTCCAATTGTCACAAGCATCAATCCTGCATGTACAGATCATTCAGCAAAGGAGAAGGAACTTATTCAGTCAGGAATCGGCACAATGGTATATACTCAAATTGTCTCATCAATTTGCTATTTAGTGAATGGAGCAAGAGACAGTTGCAAAAGGAGAGAGGCACAGAGAGAACACAGAATTTGTTCTTCTGAAGTCCTCTGCAGCAAAAGGATGTCCTCAAACACCATCTTATCAACATCAAATAATTTTGCGTGTATATGATAAGTGTGCACTGGACACAGATTCAAATCCCTGCAAATATCCCAAGGACAAATGTGATAATAAAAAAACAGAAGAATGAGCCAGCATTAATAGATGATCATGGTATGATGTACAGATATCTTAACTATGAATCTACTCACCAACCAAAAAAATGTTTGGAACTAAGAAACTGGTCAACAATTTGTAGCAATTCTGCCATCTTGATATCACCTGATGTATTGGGTAAGTCTTTGGAACCAAAAAAACCCACCACGATTTCACTGACTTCAGTGCTAAAAATCAACAGAAAACCCATTGATGAGAATGGAGCCACCAAATGAAGGTTCTGCCAAAACAATCCATCAAATAGATTCGGTTTTAACGCCCTTCAGGTCAAAAGCGCACATAAGAATCCACTACTGTGAAAGGAGTTGAAGCTTTGCCATGTTAAATTGGCATGCTATTGCTACCTTCACCATTGATGATCCAGTTTATTCGGGCTCGACAGATGTCTATTGTCTCACCAACGACAGTGATATGCCCCATTTTGCGCTGCTTACGAATTTCAGGTTTTTCATACCAGTGAATACTTGCACCAGAAACTGCCATAGCCCTTCTCATTGTATGATGTGCCAAGGCAAACCCTTCATCACCCTCAGCTTCTCCAAGCAGATTGAACATCAACGATGCAGGGACCTTCATAGATGGGTCTCCAAGTGGAAGTCCAAGGACTGCTCGCAAATGCTGCTCGTATTGAGATACATAGCAAGCTTCAATAGTGTAATGTCCAGAATTATGTGGCCGAGGAGCCACTTCATTCAACAAAACCTCACCGTCTTTGAGAAGAAAAAGCTCGACTCCGAATACACCTGCACCTGTCAATGAACCCACTGCCCGCTCAGCAACCTCCATTGCAATGCTGGCAATTTCAGTTGGAATTTGTGCTGGAGCTTCCACTGTATGACATATGTTGTCTTTGTGAGTTGTCTCCACAACAGGAAATGATTTGATGCAACCATCTCGTCCTCTGGCCACCATTACAGCAAGCTCCTTTACGAAGGGAGCCCATTTCTCCACATATAAACCCCTTTCAAATCCTCCCAGAGATGCAACAGACTTCAGAAGTTCGTCCTTGGATTTCACAGCCGAATTTCCTCTGCCATCATATGCCAACCTCCTACTCTTAAGCATGAAGGGGTAACCCAAAACCCTACCTGCTTCCTCTGCAGATTCCAAGCTATCAACCTTCATGAAATCAGGCAATGCAACTCCATGCTGCTTGAAGTGCATCTTCTGAAGATACTTGTCTTGAATGACACGAATCGTAAATGGAGTAGGCTCAACATCAAATCCTTTTCTGGCAAGAGCTTCAAGAGTCTCCACATCCACGTGCTCAATTTCCACAGTCAAAGCTCCACATTCTTGTGCAAATTGCTGCACTGCAACCATGTCTTGGAAACTCCCTAACACATGGTGGTATGCAATTCTTGCAGCAGGGCAATCTTGTGAGGGATCAAGAATCGAAACCCTAATCCCCATTGGCGAAGCTGCTTCACACAGCATTCTTCCCAATTGTCCACCGCCCAATACACCGATCACTGTGTCGCACAACCCTCGAGTCGTGCTACACAAATCCTTGTTGCTTGTGGTTCCAAGCTCATCAGATTCATGAGTCTCCGCAACATATGTCGCTTGCCGCGCCGCTCCTCCTCCTCCTGCTGCTGCAAGTATCTTTGCAACGCCATCATCCTCTCTCATCATCCTCGAGCTTTTTGCTTCTTCCGTTTGCCTGCAGAATTCTCTAAACCCTAGCCCTAAACCCTTGCTCCCGCACGAAGAACTCCTCCTCCTCCTCCATCTTGCACTTCCTCCACCGCAAGAAGAAGGACTGCGACGCGGATGGAAACAAGAGCTATGAAATGAATTCGCAGCAGAAGAGACGTCTGAACATCCTGTGCTTGCAAGCTTGAGAGAAAGGAAAGCCACCGCTACTGCTGCTGCTTGTGAGGGAGGAGGGCATAGAACGCCCATTTCCAACGAACACAGAGTCCCACAATCTCCTCTTACTTGGAGTGTCCTTCAGCACACTAATCTCTCATCCACATGAGCAATCTTGCAACAACAACAACAACAACGAGAGTCACTTAGACTAGGCCGAAAGACATGCTATATACTGTTTGCGGAACAACGACAACGCAAAAGGGAGACACACAAGACGCCGTCCAAGTCGGAGCAAATGGGTTTCTCGCAGCCTCCGAAGAAGTCTCTGATCTGGGGAATCGACCAAATCCTGCTCGCGAACCGTGCCCACAAGCTTTCCGTTAGGGTTTGGTCAAGGATGGCCGGTTTTGTTTACGATCTTTCGGATACCTTCTTCATCAGTCTCTCATGAATCTCCTTTCTGCTTCCGACCCCCCCAAGTAGATCCTCCTGTGTGCTGGAGGTTTGAGTGTACCCAGATCGAAGAAATTGTTCATCTTCAGCGCCGCTGTTCTCTGTGAAAATGGACAGACACAGACACACATGGAGACACACATGCATGCACACACATACACACCGACCTTTGCAGGAATAGTGCTTGTATCCTTGCAACATGTCTGTCTGTTTGCTTGTATCTTTGTCTTTCCAGAACCTCAGATTTCATGCAGGATTATTTTTTTCCAAGCAACCTCAAATCTACTCAGACAAGAGCTTGGAGGTGGAGAGAGGGAGGGAGGAATCTTGTGCAACCTGATCATGTACTTTGGTTTCCTGATCATAAACTTGGTATAAGAGAATTCCTAGATTCTTGGTGGCTATTTGTGGTGAGAGATGAAGGACCCAAACCTTGAAGATTGACCAAGAGAAGTCTCTGAACAGCAGATTGATCAAAGACCCAAACAGTGATGATTGATCAAGAGAAGTCTCTGTACAGTGGTTTGTTCAGAAGTAAGTTCAAGCTCTCTACCCCCTTCCCTCTCTCTCTTTCTCTCGTAAACTCTCAAAGTTTCACAGTACTTGTGGTTTTGCTGGTACTTGATGAGTGCTGTTGAGTGTGCAGAAATCAAAGAAACAAAATGTACAAGAAAAGGATTATGCACTTTGCAACAAGTTTTGTTTCTGTCTATTTGTTGAAGCTTACAGTGCATCATTGGATTATGCACTTGTGGCCTTTGGGTTTGGCTGCTTCTTCACTCCTGTTGTATGAATGCAGGGTCCAATAGTATGAACATGGAGTTCCTTCAAAAGCAGCAGTGTTAAGTGCAAACCAGACAGTAAACCAAACCAGATAGTAAACCATTGCGGCACCAAACTCAATCACTCTCAGACCAATTGTGTGTGTGTCTGACTATCAGCTGAACCCAGAGATTACTTGCAATTGCAGCTTTGGAAAAGAATAACAAATTTTGTTAACTCTTTAATGCCCATTTTGCAGCTTGCAGCAACCTGAAAAAATTGCACACTTCTGCACAATTCACATTGATGGGGTATCAGCAGCAAAGACATTTGACTCCGAACCCCATCATCACAGTCACAGTGTAAGATCAACTGATCATCATGGGGAGCATCTATCGAAGATGATCCAAAGAATAGACCACATCACCCATCAGTTTTCTCCATTGGATGATGGCAGCAGTTTTCCTTGTTGGTATACAAAGTCTACTTGAATGCAGAGATGGTTGGTCACATGCTGTGCCTTCTTTCCCTATTCTTCTACTGAGTAATCCTTCTTTGCAAATGGCTTTAAGAAATCATTGGCAGCTGGAGACAGATATTCCCACCAAAGTTCGGCACATTCCAGTCCTCGCTCCTTTCGTCCACAAAGTGAAATGATATCATCTGTGCTTTCCCGCTTGTGTTTTCCCTTCCAGGGCTTGTACGCGCCATTGAAATGTAGGATGTGAGCTGTATCAGCAAATGGAGAAACAAATGGTTTCCTAGTGTAATTCATTGAGAACATGTTGAAGAAGTATTCTCTCTCCAGCTCACTCAAATTTGGACGCCCAAGGCCTCGCACATTCCACATGCCATCGAGAACTTTGTGCTTCCCATAAAGTGCCAATAAGAATGGTGGCTGTGATAAACCCGCTCTGCAAAATCAACCCAAACACTCCCAAAAAAATATCAGCCATAGGAAGAGAAGAAACTCAACACACATCCAACAAGCTCCATTGTAGCAACAGGGAAAAGAGAAGCCATCTGTACTTGTACAAATTTCTCTCTGATTTCTGAAACTCGTCCATCCACCAGATGATTGCCCTTGTGATGTTCTCTTCCATCCATCTCTTGGAGTTGACAACAAGCACCCCTCGATTGAACACACATGCTTCAGGATCAAAATGCTCAGGTGGCAACCAAGCCGGTCGATCAGGTCCCTCTCTTGCCTGAATTTCAGCTAATTGGGCAAAGTCAAAGTAGATTGCAAATCTCTGAGAGCAATCTTCAACTGCAGCTGCAGCATTGCCTTCAAGATCTGTATTGTAGAGCTCCTCAATATTACCCTGAAACAGAACCCCAAGGACTGTCATACATCCTGAATGCTAAAACCCAAACCTTGAACCCTGAAAATCATTACACATCATCAACAACAGACCACACATTCATTGCCGCTGTTCTACAAAGCAAAAAGAGTGACAGAAAATGGCAAATGCTGTCAGTGTTCTTCACATATCATACCTTCACTACAATATCTGAATCAAGGTAAATGAACCTGTCTATATCTTTGTAGACCTCTGGCAGATAGAAGGGCAGGAAGTTGTAAGGACTAATGAGCTCCTTGCGAGCCCCACTATCATTGCGGAATGTGATATGCTTGTTCACCTCATGGATGTCAACAAATTTACTGATGCTGTTTCACATCACAAGCCGAACATCAAACCCCCGAACTGTCAGGAGTGGTCTTCTGAGAGAGAGATCAGGAAAACCCATAAATGGTTCTTGCTTGTTATGTACAAAACAGGGGCAGTCTTGAAACTGCTTGTGGTGATATCTGTCAAAAGACTAAGCAACTTCATCACCACATTTCTTTAGATTGGCATGTTTCAGTAGATCATCATCAATCATCATCATCATCATCATCATCATCATCATCATCACACATCAAGTGAAACAGGTTTAACTGACAACAAGATCTCTCTTCCCTTGCACCAATAGAAACCACCGAAACTGACAAGAAACACAAAGCAAAAATGCTGTACCTGGCCATCTCAATGTGTGTGTTTGGAAAAAGAGACTTGAGGTATTCCCTTGTGAATAACCGATCAGCTGGCACTACCATGTGGAAGTGAAGTCTATTTGGATGCCTGCAAAACCATACTTAGTATATTAGGGATTTGCTGCAATAGAAATAATCTACAGTGAAGAGTATGTTGTCCAGAAAATCAGAACAATACTTCAAAACGGTGCAACACAGAAGAAGGATGATTCCAAAACTCACATTGCATTGGAAATGGTAGAGTTGATAAGAACCGCAAGAGGTCGGAGATCATATTCGTCAGTGCACACAAAAATGTGGACTTGTTTCTGTGATGTTGCTTCAGGTTTGGGGTAGGCAACAGCAGCTGAACCCACAGCCTGTAGAATAATACTTTTGTCAAAAAGACAAAAACAGGCCAAACATAATTTCTGATAGAAAGAACTCGAAACCCTAAACCATGAAAAATGTCATCCTAGCCCATCCAGTAGTTCATGAGCAGATCCAAATAACTATGTGCTGTAGGAACTGTAGCAAAGTGATTATCATTACTGAAATCTTAATCTTAATCTGCACTTTGATTAGTGAGAGAATCTAGATCTCTCCAAACCTCACTTGCAGGTGGTACAGGTACATGTCTTTGAAGATACTTATGCACAATGGAATCTTAGAGAACTGAAAGGTTGCAAAAAAGTGCAGTTTCCATCAAATATTACAATTTCTTGGTCAAATTGAACCTTTCATTTTTTTTCTTAGCATCAATCAAGCTCCTTCAACATGGGGTTTGAGCACCCACAGATTCAACTATTACACTCTGGATTTTCATGAACTCTGGATGCAAATTAGGTTGAGCATTCAACCCTAAATCCCATTTTGAAAAATCCAGAGTTTGAAAAGGTTTGAGATTCTCTTTTACCTTGACTTGTGGGTCCCATGCCTTGAGAGGGTCTTCCCCGAGCAAGCTCCTTCCAGATGGCCACACATACAACCCAAGCAACCCGATAAGCAAAACTGCAGCCAAACAAGGGAGCATAGGCCATGCTCTCCTGACTCCATCTTTCTCGTGAAGCAAAGAGGTAGCAGAACTCCAGGGCACTTGCTGAGCTGCTTTCAACGAAAGCTTTCTTGTTACCTCCATAACTACTAACTACATACACCCTTGTTTTTCTTTTCCTTTTGTCAATCATGCCAAACCTCAAAGAAGATCACAAAACAACGACAACGACAAGATTGCATCTTCATCATTGCAACAGTCAACATGAGCTGAAACTAAAACAACCCATTTGCTCTCATCTACAAAATCTGATCAACAAAATGCTTAAAGACTCAGAGATCTTTGAATGGGTTTTAATCAAACATCCACAAAAAAATCTGCAACAACAACAACAACAAAATGCAGTTCCGAAAGGAGGAAAAAATGTAAATATATATATTTTTGGGTTCATTCAGATCTGATCTATGTACAGAGGGAAGGAAGTTGTTGAAGATTGCTTCCTTGCGGAATCTGCGGCTATTTTTGGGTTAGATCTTCAAATCAAAAATGCTTGTAGAAGTGGGGTTTACTGACCCTCTAAACTGTTTTTTTTTGTGTATAGTAACTTTGCATAAATAGAACTAGAGAGCATCATTATTATGCAAAGCCATTATTAGGGGAATCATCACCCACATGATGGTTACAAAATGCAACCAAAAACAAAAAAAAAGGTTGCTGGATTCAATCACTCTGAGTACTCCCAACAAAGCTTACACAAGGGAAAATTGTTAGATTTTGTGAGCTTTCATGTTAGAGGTGACCTCCTCCTCCTCCTCTTTGGCTACCTACAACAAAATGGAAATCTTTTGATGAACTACTGCCCAACTTCATTGCAAGAAAGCGTTTGATTTCTATGCATTTGGGATTTGCATTCATTTTCCTTCATACCTTAAGAAACTGATATGGTACCTACTCTTGAACCTTAAACCCTAAACCCTGCAGCATCTATGCAACTCTTCACATTAAACCCGTATGTCTTATCCCACCCATACGCAAAAACAAACTAAACCCTAAACCTTGCACCATCTATGCAACTCTTCAACCTTAAACCCTTAGGGTCACTTTACACAAGGGTCCGAGGAGCAGGGTCCAATGAAATCGAGCATTTCTATTGATCAAGAGTTTTAAATTGGTCCCAATGCTTTTAGTCAAGGGTCCTGGACCAAGACAAATCAAATTGTGATTTAGCTTACATGGCATCATTTTGAAGGAAACCAATTGGTTTGGACCAAGAACAAGAGCTTAAAGGAAAGCTGATGGTTTGAAGAACCAAAGTGTAAGTTAGGTTACAAGGTTGCTCATTTCTTCATTTTTTGTTTTTTTTCATTGTTTTTTTTTCTCCTTGTTATTCAAATTTTATGAAAATGGAAAATATGCTATGGATTGAGGACATTGTGAAAAGCATACTAGCTCTCCCATTTTTGACCAATTCTAGAATTGATATGGCTCACAAAGTAGTTGCTAAACAAAGTATGTATTCATTTTGGTTCATACCTTAAGAATTGATATGGTACATACTCTTGAACCTTGAATTTTAAACCATGCACCATCTATGCAACTCTTCAACGTTAAAACCTTGAGTCTTATCCACCCATATGCAAAAACAAACTAAATGTTACCTACTCTTGAACCATCAACCTTGCACCATCTATGCAACTTTTCAATGTTAAACTCTTAAATCTTAATCCACCCATGTGCAACAACAAAAAAATGTGGGAATGCATGTGTTAGATTGTAGATCCTTCGTTCTTTGTATCATATTACATCTTGAAATTAACAAAAAAACATGTGCAAATTTTGTCTTGAGTGTTGTTGCAATTAGCCTTACAAAACATAATATGCCAATGGGCTTCTCAAAAAGGTAATGCTCACCTCCTCGGGCATTACATTTTTGAAAAGCATGTTGTCTTTTTCTTGTGATACTTGACAAGTATATGACATGTACCCTCTAGGTATCATGAAGGATTTTTACCAAAAGAAATCACTATGATTTTAACTTTGTGTGAAGCATGCACCTCTTGATTTACCATACATTTAATGGTATGGAAAGTTATTTTGTGTATACCAATAAAAGCCCTAGACAAGGGCATTCCCCAAATGAGGGGCCTAGGACAAGGTGGTAGCCAAGTGTGGCCCAACAATAAGGCAAACTCCAAATGCTTTAAGAATTTTCTCTAATTGTTGTCAATGAATACTAGTGTGCATTGTGTGAATATGCACTTATCATAAGATGGAGTGACCTACACCATCTTTAGCCTACATCTGAAAACCAATTAAAATTTTGAATTTTATTGTCAAAAATTATTCAAAATTCAATATTTCTCACATCTTAGGTTTTAAATTATGAAATTGCCTCCATATAACCCTACCCATGGAAGGTTTTCCAACAATATGAAAAATATGTCCTAATCTCTTTGCATTTTTAAGCTTTTATTTTATTGAACTTTCAATAACAAAATTATTCAACATTCAATTACTCTTTTAGCACACAAGTTTAAACATTATGAAACCATCTCAATGCACCCTTATTCATCGAGGGCTTCCCAACAATACAAATATGCAACAATGGTCATTGTGGTTTGGGAGATTTCAACATGACAAGACAAAGCACAATGAAACAACCTACTTTCCTTAATAGGTAATAAGATTGCAAGTAAGAACATTTGTTTGTGTGTTTTTTTAGCACCTTCATGTTCTTTGGGACTACCTCATGTGTTATTTTTAATCAAAGTTTACATTCAAACATGGAACTAATGTCAAACAATGGTGACGGTTTTTTTCTTTTTCAATGATGTTGAACCTTAAATTGATGTTTGATGGGTTGAAAATGGTTTTTGTCAATTATTCAAACTTTTTTTAACATTATTATTTTTCAAATTGTTTGTTCAATTTTTTTGTTGTAAGTTTGATTAAATTAATTGACATCAAAGTGGGTTCATAAGTTGGATAATTTGTATATTGCATTATATCTTTGGTTTTATTGTGTTTCATGTTTCACTGTGTGTTCTCATTTTTTTGTTTTGGTCTCTTTTTTGTTGTGTTTTATGTTTTATGTTCTTCTTTTTGTGTTTTATCTTTTTGATGTAAGTATTAAATATTTGGTTATGTCTTTTGTTTTGTTTCACATGTTTACATTTTATTTTATTTTTCCTTTTTCAAATATTATTTTAGTGTTTTGTGTCCCATTTCTTGTTTTGGTTATTATCAAATAATTTGATTTGAATATCTCTTTACAAGATGAATTAATAACAAGGTCCAAATCCTTGTAAATCATAATAATTGTTATTTATTATTTAAATAGCTCCATTTTTTAAAGACATTATCTAATCACAGTTTTGGTGATATTCATTTTTATTTTTATTTTGATGTTTTTGGTTATGTGATTTCTTACTATTTTTTTCATATTCAAGATACCTAGTATTGTTCGTTATGTTTTTTGTTTTGCTTCATTCTTTGAAAAAGGTCGCAAGTCATGTTCTTAGGTTGGCTTTCATGTATTTTTAAATTTTGATTTCAAAATAACACATGAAAATTGAATGGACTTATAAATTTTCCAACTATTATAATTCATACCAATGGGGTGAATGTAGACTAAGGTGGTTCACTTTTTGAGTCATGTTGCCCATTTATGAAATTATTTATGTAATTATTTTTCAATAAAAGTACAACCACTATTCACAATGGACTTTTTGAATTACAAAAATATGGACCGGTCATTAAATTGGAATGGTAGAAAATAAAATGGTAATATTGAATTCCATTCCAAATTATTTACATTGATTCAACATATGGTGTAACTTCATATAACAAATTTTTATGTGAAAGTCTCCCCTTAAAAATCATAGTCAAATTTTAATCAAGGACTTTTGAATAATCAAAATTGAACCATATTTTCATAAGTCCCTAACATAATTTTTTTTTTCCTCAAATTTCATTTTTTTCCCTAGAGGTGTATATATTTGGAATATGTAGGTGAGCTTCTATTAACATGGATTTTATTGCTTTTGATACATGGACTTTATTACCATTGAACCCATGATACCAAAAAAATTCAAAATTTTAAAACTTTAAAATGAATTCTTGTGAACTTTTGTTTTTTCAAAAAAAGAACCACCTTAAATTACATACACCAATGTTGTGCATGCATTGGATGAACACTAAATTTTTAAAATAAAATTATATATATATATATATATATAACCCTAATGGCCTAAAAGTTTGTTATGTTGTTAGTAAATTTAGTCCATTTAAACATGGAGATAGATTTCTTTTATTTTTGCACAAGGGCATCCATAACATGTGTAGAAATGGGAGATGCCTACTAAACATGAATTCATGCATATGCATGGAGAAACATCTTCATAATTAACATAATTTTTCATGAAAAACATACATATGATCATAGACAAATATATTGTTACACATCCAAACAATGGCTTTGGCCTAGTGAGTTGCTTGGAAGCATAATGAAAATTAAGATTTAAATATCCTGATCATGCCACCCAAAACTTATCTCCCCCACCTTCACATTCCTTCATAACTCATGGTTCATTGTATACTAGTTTTATTTTGTTATGGAAGTTCAAATAAAATTACTAGAATTTATAAAACCTTCCTACATTGGGAGGATAGGTGATGCAACATGAATATTATTAAAAGAAGAAAAAGTAAAAATATATAACCTTGTAATACATATATGTTCCTAATTGTCACTCAGAACTTAAGTTTTTAAACATTATACCATGATACCATGTATAGGTATGCAAAGGAAGATGTCCACCCACTAGTGCATTTCACGGGCTTCACAAAACAAGAAAACAATAGCCCATTTAAATAAGGGCATTACTTGTGTATGTGATGTGAAATGCCCACCTAAATAAGTCATCTTTTTTTTTCCAACCAATTCTCATTGTTTAGGTTATCACATATGCAAGTCTATGCCCTAGTAAATACTTGCCTAACATTAATCCATACACATATAAATGTTTTTCTTACAACACTTTGAACAAACTTTTATATAGACTTTCAAACTTGTGTTAAATCATTTGAAACCCAACAATTTTTAATGTTTAAATGAATTTCATCCCCCTGTTGAACTCCATTTATGAGATTTGAAATTTGTTGATATTGGTATTTGGTTAAGAAAGGACTCTTCAACTAGGATTAAAATCAAAACGTAACATGCAAAATTCATCATGTAATTCACAACATTTTTTTAATTGTGACATTTTTTCCCCCTAGGGCATGGTTGCATGGCATTAGTAAGGCAATGTTCTTGCATCTTTCCAAATTAAAATGAAATTTCATTTCCATTGCATGCATTGTTTTCACAATGTAGTTTTCCAATATTGATTTATGAAGGAAGGTTGTTTGTTTGTTTTGTTTGTCACATTGAAACCTCCCAAATCATGGAACCTCTTGACCCACTTTTGATATTACTAGAAAGCCCTTAATGAGTAGGGATGTATCAAGTTGCTTTCATAATGTTTCAACATATGGTGGAAATTTTATTAAATATTGAAAAATAAATTCACTTAAATTCATTTAAATCAAAACTAATATTTTAAAGGAATTTGGGTGTGTTTTTTATATTTTTGGAAAGCCCTAAATGAACAAGATTTAATGAAGGTGATTTTCAAAATTTTAAACCTAAGGTGCAAGAAATAGTTTTGAGTAGTTTTCATCATTTGAAATTTAATCAAATTACAAAAATGATTTTAGAAATAAAATTGAGTTGGGTAACTAGTTCACACATGGGCTGATGATACATGCAACATTATTAATCATAATGTGTTTTTCCTCCATTCCCATTGTTCATTTGTTGATGACACACCTTTTGTGTGATAATAAAAAAATATTATTTTTCAATTTACAAGGACAAACACATGAAATTTATTTTATTTTACAAACTTAGGAAGGTAACAAATATAAGTTTCAATTTTCAATTCAAAAGTTATTATTTCAAAAATTAATGCGCATTGTACACAATTTATAATTCATCATAACCAAACTTGTAATCCAAACCTTTATTTTATATAGTTTTTTTCATGTATTCACATCATGTTCAATATTCATGATTTAATCCATGTATTTTTAAATTTTCAATCTTCAATTCATGTTCATGCTTTGATTCTTCCTTCAAATAAGATATAAACAAAAATATTGTCATACATGTACCAAAACACAAATCCAAGATCATATGTAATCCTATGCTTGCGCATTCCCATCTTACAATATACTTTTAATTTTTGATTTGTTCTCCCTTGCTCTAAACAATGATAATGCTTGGATTTCATGTTTGTTGTTCTACTTAAGAAATAATTAAAAAAATTCCTAATACATTAGGTTTTGTGCAATGCAATCTTTGAAAAAAAATTCTCTTAATCATTAATAGTGAATTCAACACAAAATACATCTGAACTAATGTCTTTTTCACACAAAACGAAAGTGTTGAAGGGAATGATGACCATCATTATCAAGACCATTTTAGCCTATTGGGCCCATGATGGGAAACATGGCTTCATTTTAACACACCCTATAAGGAATTTGCAAATATACAACTAAATTTATGATTAAAAAATGCAATTGCATTATTTATATTTGTGTGTGTGTGTATATATATATATCATTAAATTCAACATGTATCATGTTGACACATGTCATTACATAGGCTAGGTCATGTAGTAGGCATCTAACTTATCTTGGCTATGGAGGTAAGGAATATTTGGTCAACATTATAGCATTAACCACAACCCATGCCATTCATGAACATTGATTTTTGAACCCCAAGGATGGAGA
>Ga0116231_10004113_pt1 | contig 29667 bp, 23 predicted proteins | sample S1TSphgellanicum_2_FD_89695 | JGI IMG/M metagenome (GOLD analysis project Ga0116231, IMG submission 89695) | Host-associated microbial communities from peat moss isolated from Minnesota, USA - S1T2_Fd - Sphagnum magellanicum MG | ecosystem: Host-associated > Plants > Peat moss > Unclassified...
ATTTTTTTAAAATTTTTAATATTTTTAAATATTTTTTTTTTTTTTTTTTTTTGTTTTAAGTTTTTTTTTTTTTTTTTGTTGAAGTTGGATTTTTTTTTGTTAATTGGACAAAATTATTAAGATGTTTTTCATTTTTACTAGTCCCATTGAATGGTTTAAAAATATCTTAGGAAAATCACAACCCATATTTGTTTCTTTTTTTATTGAAAACATGATGTGGAATATCTTTTACTTGAAAGACCATTGATATTATGTTAAATATTGTTATTATTTTGTATGTTTTCAATTGGAGTTATCTTTTGTTTAATGAAAATAGGATTTGAAGAATTTTTACTTGTTAAATCAATAGGATTGTCTTTAACAATATTATCACATTTGATTAACATCATTTGATTGACATCATTTTTTTAAAAAATTGACATTTTAAAAAATTTCACATGTTGATAGTAGGTGAACAACTAGTGAATTAGATGAAAAATTGGGAGAAAATCCATAATTATTTTAGGGATGTTTTCTTTTTTTTGGTTGAAAAAGATGAATTTCATGATCATTATTTTGCTGGGATGTGAATTTTTGATGTTTAAAATGACATTTAATTTGTGATGTGTTGAAACCCAAATAAGGATATTTTTGGATGAAAGTTAATGCAATATCTTGTGGTGACAATTTAGGATGAATTTTTATTATTTCTAACAACTTTTTATTTAATTCAAAATTCTAATTAAATCTTTATTTTTTATGGTGAACTTCATTAATTTCATTATTGATATTATGATTTTTAAATTTTGTGTCATATGCATCGCAAGTGTGAATCTTTGAAGAATTTATCATGGGATCACATGTTATAGCAAGTTCAAAATGGTTCTTTGCATATAATATGTTTAACACATGGCTTGCATTTTCATTTCCTACTTTGATCATAATTCGATAGTTTTTTTTTTTCCAAATATGAATTAGAAGTTGTAAATATTTTGATATTTAGTATATTGTAGTGAAATCACCTAACAATCTTCCATTCCAAGTAGGTAATGACATTTTTTGTGTATAAGTAATTTCATCCATTGCTTCACCATGATGTAAATCATGCAAGAATTTTAGATTTAAATCACTTTAACAACACTCCAATGTTTGACGCATACCAATTGTTAAACATTATTGTAAATAACACATGTTATTTTTTTAGATTAATTCTAAACTTATTGAATAATTTAATAAATATGCTATTGAATCAAATAAACAATCTCCTACTTTATATTCAAAATTTTGAACTTGTTGCAAACCAAGTTTGGCCAATTCAATATCTATGTTCATTATGTGTGATTTTCAAATTTCAATTTGATTATCTTTAACTTTGATTTTTGAACATTATGTGAAATTTATCTTTGAAAATTGACATAAAACCAAATGAAAATTTAAATATATAATCTAATTCAAAATATTAAAATCTTCACTTAAATTTTAAGAATTTATTATATTTATTATATGTACATCACTTTTAAACTTTAATTTCAATATATGTTTTATAAATTATTTTTTCCTAATATTTTAATTTCTTAGTTCTTGTAATTAAATTATTTATTTATTTATTTTTATATGGAAATTATTTTTTTCCAATAATAGTTCAATTCTTCTCTTTTAATGTTACCTAAACAATTCAAAAATTATCTTTAGAAGCATAATTATGTAGATTATTTGTTTGTCAACTTTTTCAAATTTTTATGATATTTTGATAGTTTAAAATATTAATACTTTGAAATTTCACTATCAATGACAAGGTTTGACTTTCAAATGAAGTTCTTAGTTTTTTCAAAACAAGTTCTTGAATCATCAAATTACATATTCAATCAAAAAATTTCCACAAAAAGTTATAGATTGAAACAAAGTTCCAACTTCAAAATAAGTTATAACTTTCGATATCTTAAAATATCAATACTTAAATATGATTTGTTTGAATTTTCTCTATCAATGAAAGTGTTTGATTTGTATTTGATTAAGTCGCATAAGCAAATGCCAATAGACCCCCAATTAGTCTTGGCCAAGAAACATGCCCATTATGCAAGTACAAGAGAGAGTTCAAATCAAATTCAAATCAATTTACAAGTTCTTCAAATAAGTTCTTGAATCCAAGCTCTAATTCAAACAAAGTTCCAACTTCAAAACAAGTTATAATAAATACATATTCAAGTTTTAGTTGCAAGTTCAAGTTGTAGGTTTCAAAAATTAGTGTACTATGTATATACAAAATATGTACAATAAATTCTAGTCCAAAAAAACAACAATATGTCAAATTGTACAAATGAAGTTTCAAAATGTGATCCTCTAACTAAAATTTCATTTGTACATATTAATTTGAACTACAAACTTTTTTTTCAACCTCTGCACTTTTTCCTTTGGATTTTTTTCTTGCCCCTCTATTGCTTTTGCACTTTTCCCTATTGTATCTTTTTTCAAGCTAGAGTAACCCACGACCTTTGCTATGCAACTTAAGACAAATTTTCCTTTAGGTTTTTTTTTTCTAAATAGGCAAAGGAAAAATCCATGTTTTGATTTGAAATCTTTAGGATTGATGAGCTTGTGTCCAAACAATGGTTCTATCCATGGGTCACACAATGTGCAATCAAATTTTTCACTGCTAACCTACTTGATTTTGCAAGCAATGTGAGGCTAAGATTGAGTAGAAACCATACAGTTACAAACCTAGCAATAGTAACCAACATCTTTGTGAGAGATGGGAGATGACATTTCTCACAAACATTCTTGAAGCAAGTTGCACTAATTGGTGTTCCCACAACCTACAATCACAACATTAAAAGCCATGTAATCAACATCCATAACTCACTTCATTGTTTTTATTTCTTAATAAAAAAAGTTTTCAATAGATAAGTATTCCAAATTTGAACATACTTCAAAGTTGGTTATGAAATTTTGACCTTCTATCCTCTTGTTGTGGATTTCAATCAACCTTTCAACAACTGTAGCATTAGGAGTAAGAATCACAAAGATGGTAGCATATTTAGCTACCAACTACTATTCACCAAACCAAAAGCTTCCAATGTTTTTTACCAACATTGTTGCAGGGCTACCAATACTGTACATCTTAACCAATTCCATGTATTGTGCAAAAAACTCAAGATAAAATGACAATGCCTATGCATCATTACTGCCCAACCCATTTGCAACTACTAGGATAAAAACCTTGGCAAATCGCCCATATATCCCATCGACCACTAACTCCATGGTTCCTAACTCCTCCAAATTTTCCCTTTGCATAAAATCCAAGATTGAATGTGTAAAGACAAACTGCAAGCAAACAAGAAAAGGGTCAATCTGTTCAATGATTGTAGTAGCCCCAACTCTCAATATAAATTCCCAATCTCCTTTCTCAAATATGTTTCTAAAAATGACCTTGAAATTGAGCACCTGTATGAAGGACCCCACATTTAGGCGAGGGGAAAAGGTAGGTACAAAGTTGGACCCTATAGTCAAAGTTATTGTCAAGTATCCAAATGGATTTGCTAAGTCACAATGGATATATTTGAACCCATTTCCAAGGACATTTGTAGACCCATACCTATTGACAATGTAACCTTCAAGACAAGCACCAACATTTTCTACTGCACGTTGGTGATGCCAACATTCACAAATGCAGTTATTTTCTTGCTTGGGCTAGGTACTAGTTGAGTCGTGCAATACAGTTCACAAAATTCCTAAAAACAACCAGAATACAAACAAAACAAATTGCTTGTACATTCTTCATTATAATATGTTCAATAGATAGAAAGTTTGCTTATATTCTACATTGTAATATACACAAAAAACTCAAAAACTAAAAGATTTATGAAACCAAAACCCAATGTAGTTATTGAACACTTAGATATTTATGGCAGACAAAAAATGTGCTTATCTTTTACACTATAATATACACAAGAGACAAAAAACTAAAAACTTTATGAAACTAAAATCCAATGTAGTCATGAAACACTTACAAATCTATGATGTGTTGTGATGTGTCAAAGTACAAAGAAAAACCCTTAATAGGACTCCAACAACTCATAAACTTCCCACAAATGAGCTAAAAAAAGAAAACTACAAACATAGTTCAAATCATGTGCTTCAAATGTCACAAAACTTGCAGATTATAAACAAGATGGTAAAAGAAAGTGCTTGAGGAACATAACCAAATAACATTATATAGTAGCCATGATAATTCATCACCTTTATAATAAATGTGCTCAGGTGTACAAAATTAAGGTTTAGATTTAGGTTAGGTTTGTATTTAATCTAAGGTTGTAATGGATTAGGGTTATAGAGGTTCGTAATTACATTTAGGTTTGTAGTGGATTAAGGTTTAGATTTAAGTCTGTAATAGATTAGGGTTTAGAGTACACATTTTCAAGGTTCCTTGCCACTTGTCCCTTTGCTAAACCTTAAAATATTCTAGATCAGTAATAACCTAACCTTAGACCTAATAACAAATTATGGCTAATTAAGACCTATTAAATAGTTGCATGGATATAGAAAAATAGGGGCAAGGGTTACATTTGACACATAATCAAATACTTAAAATAATTCAAATTAAATATTAACTTAATTTTTTTTAAAAACATACAAATGTTCAATTTTCTTAATGTATAGAGAATGCATAATGGGATTATATGGGAATTCCACAGTATGACATTGCAAGGTATGTTTGACAAATTGAATGAAGCCAAATGACATACCTTACAATGTCATACCTATAATCAAACAATTTTGGGTAATGACATATGCACAGTATGAAAATGAAGTTGTACTAGTAAAGTGTGCCATGAATGCGAATCAATTGAAAAACACTAGTTTTCATTAGTAGAAATCATGTCATTTGCAACCAATCACTATGACTAACACACAATTAGTTGTTGTTTAGAATTATCTTGGTCATGCTTGCAACTACAAATTTGGTATTATATAATTTTTGGGTCATATGGTTGTGTGTGCAACTAAATGTGTATAAACATGGACATGTGTTATAAAAATAATGGCCTAAACTTATACCTACTTAAATTAGTATACTTAATATATCTACATAAGTTATGTATAATAATATTATGTACCTCAAGTATTAAGGTTAAATCCGTGTTAATTAAGGTTAGCCTAAACTAACCTAGGCTAATTAACTAAAAATTAAATTAATCATGGCTAAATTAAGTTAAGCTACACTAATTATAGCTAATTTAAATTAAGCTAAATTAAACATGGTTAAATTAGGTTAAACTAAATTAATTATGGCTAAAATAAATTAAATTAGGTTAAACTAACCATAATTAAATTAAGTTAGGTTTAAATAATTATGGCTAAATTAAATTTAACAAAAATTGACCATGGGTAAATTAAATAAGGCTAAATTAATTATGGTTAAATTAAATTAGGTTATATTAATTATGGATAAAGTAAATCAAGTTAAATTAAATTAGGGTAAAACTAATTATGGTTAAATTAAATTAAGCTAAATCAAATCAGGCTAAAACTAACTGTGGTTAAATTAAGTTTTGCTAAATTAAAATATACTAAAATTAATTAAAACTTATCATGGCTAAATTAAATTAATCTAAAATAATTATGGCTGAATTAAGTTAATCTAAATTAAATTAGGCTAAACTAACTATGATTAAATTAAGGTAGGCTAAATTAAATATGGTTAAATTAAGTTAGGTTAATTTATTTATGGTTAAACTAAATTAGGTTATATTAATTATGGTTAAACTAAATTAAGCTAAATTAAATTAGGTTAAAATAACTATGGTTAAATTAAATTATGCCAAATTAATTATGGTTAAATTAAATTAGGCTAAATTATTTATAGCTAAAATTAAATATGGCTAAAATAAATTATTGAAGTGTAAAGGAAAAGGAGTAATGAAAAATTAATAAGAAAAATAAGCTTTTCAAGTTACAAAACGTTTTTTTTCTCTTTGGACCCTTCCTACTTTCAAACCTCATAACTTTCTTGTTTCTTCTTCATTTTAAATGATTTAAAGTGTTATAGGACCACCATTTGAAGTTCTATAAATCATCTTTGAAATCTACCAACATAATAACATAAAAGGAACGTTTTGGGTGTTTATGAATTGGCCTTTGTAGTTTTCAATGGTTTGTTTTTTTGAGTTCTTGACCCCCTTCACTTTGGGGGGCCATAACTTTTTCATTTGTAATCCGTTTTCAATGATTCTTGGTGTGTTAGATTTGTTAAAAGGAGGGCTTTAAGTTTTGTTTTGACACCAGAAATAATAGAGCCCTTTCTAGGCTGGTATACTCTAATACAGTAGTTGCATCTAATGTGCAACTAAGTTTATTAATGAGGTTTAAAATGGAATTTTTTATCCCATATCCTGTGGATTCCAATTTAATTTGGCATAGTATATAACTAAAGGCAATAACTATGTACTAACCAAATATGAAATGCCATTGACGATTAGTGAATAAAAAAAAACTTGACTTTTATAAAATGGTTAAACCTAAAAATATAACCTAAGCCTAAGCCTAAGTACTTTTCAACATACTTACATACCTAAATAAACGTAACTACTTAATAGGGTTTAATAATTATCTACCTACTTAAGCACCATATGTCAATATCTTATCAGCCTTAAATTAGATGACTTGGATTTTATTAATTAAAATTAAAAATTTAAAAAAATAGGTGGGCTTTAATTACCACATGTCACCATATAATTAGTGTTTTAAAATGAATGTGTGTTAAATGGTCATTGAACGTTCCATGGTGTGCCATGTTTCATCATCTTAATGGCATAATCTTTGATGATTGAAATTAATCCAATGAATTTTTAATTTAGAAAACACAAAAATAATTTTTAAAAGTGACATGTGTCCAAATGCAAATTGTTCAATTTTTAAACATGTGTCATATTTTAATTAGTTACATTGTAGTTGCAAAGAAAATTACACATAAAATGCAACTACATTTGGATTGGTATGTATGGATGAACATGTATTAACATTGTATATACATGTTGCATACATAGTGTCGCATGCAATTAAATGTCATGTGCAATTTGTTTTAAACAACTACATGAATTTGCAGTTACATGTGTTGCATGTAATTAACTTTTAGTTACAAACGACAATTGCAAAACTGAAAATTTCTAATAATGTTTGGTGGGTCTTTATGTTTTTTTGGTATGTTTTCTATCTCCTCCTTTTGTCTTCAAACGTTGTTATAGCATCTACACTCAATAGAGTTAATTTTTAAATGACACCTTACAGGATTTATGTGAATGAATGATTGGTGAAAAACTACCACTTGTTCAATTACTGCCTATACTCCAAATGGAATCAATTAGAATGGGATCAACATTACCCACAACATCTTGGGAGGTGACCTAATCAAATGATGTTTTAATGAAAGAAATACCAAAGAATTGTGTTGTTGAAGAAAAACAAACCAAAGTTTGATTTCACATGAATTTCATCTGTAGGTAAAACTTACAATAACAAAGTGAACATTAGTAACCAATGAATTTGTTCCTCAACCATACTTTACAAATAAGACTGGAAAGTTAGAAGCAATTCAATAGCCCTTCAGCTCTTTTCAAACTATTATAACCCAAGTAGATGAACAATAGTACCCAACTAAAACAACACATAAACAAGCTTGACATTGAGTTAATTGTAATTCTTATTGAATGTTCAAAAAGATTTTTATTTTTTTGTATTTACACAAGGCTAAGGAGACAATAGGATGGAGACCAAACATAATGTGGTCACAATTGCCAGTAGCCCTAAAATTTCGGCCAAGTCAAAAAAAAATTGTTACCTTCCATTGAAGCCTAGGCTCATTCTCCATATCACCTAATCTTAATTTAGTCATCATGCATAAGAAGAAAATCTTTTGTAGTCACAATTGATTGATTCTAAACCTTCTTAAAACTCTAGTTGCAATATGAGCTTACTTTTAAACCTTTTGCCTTCTAAATTTTCATGGTAACAACACACATTTATTGGTACACTTAAAGCTCTACTAGGTTGAAAAGATTTTTGCATTAGTAATTCAAACTAGAAAAATGTATAGGTGTACAACCACCATTTGCAACCAGGTAGGAAAGGCAAGGTTAAACATTTCATGATAAACAATATTCCTATGTACACATCAATCCTTCACCCTTAGAATTATGATGGTGCCATTTCCCTCAACATAAACTCTTGTGTAGGTAATTATTGATTTCCCCGAGAGGTTCGCTCTTAAATTAGATGATTTACTATGCTTGAGATCAATGCCTTTGTAAAAATGCCCAACATCATTCATTGTAGGTGTCAAAATAAGCTGATTAATGTTTGATGGTGTCATTATTCCATCAACATCTGAAGGTTTCAACAACGTGAAAAAATATGCCAATGGAATCATGATTTTCAAATTCCTACCTATACTTGCATTGTTCCTTGCAATAATTGAAACCCATAACAATTGAGTCTAATTGCTCTATCCTAAAGACCCTGGTAAGAAAGAGTGCCATGCAAAATTTCATGAAAAACAAGATAGATGTTTTAACAATTTCTAGAACAAAAAAACCATTACCAAGTGTTGAAAGTTGACTCAAAAATGGTTTTCTAGGAGCATGTAGTTTCCATTTTCCATAACACAACCTTGTTGACTAAGGAATAGGAGAAAGCTTATTTGAATTTTGTGCAACTACAATAATCAATAGAAAGAAATTAGTCTAGTTTACAAACATTTGATAAGAGACCATTATGTGGGCTTTATAGATTTAGTTCCAACACCATGCGGCATGGAAAACATTAGACTCTGATCAATTTTTGACCAAACCTCAAATTTATGTAAAAAAATCCTCATAATAAGACAATTCCTTGGCCCTTGTTTCTACATATTTAGGGACCAAATATTTCAAAACATAGTAATCTTACAACTTTTGAAGTTCCTGCAATTAGCTTCACTTCCTTACAACACCAACCTATGACAAGAATGTGAGGTTTGGATCTTTAGCACATACTGCATGAGGTAATTATTGACATTCATCTGATGCCTTAAAGATGAAGCTCATAGCAATTGCTAAAAGCTCATTGCAACCACATCAAGATTTGAAGTTCAAGAGATCAAAAATGTTGGCACGCAAACTTTTTGTTTCTGCATGAAAGAAAACAACTAGTTGTGTTCACCATACAAACCTAATATTCAACAACAAATTTCAAAACCCAAAAAACTATCACCACCACCTTCCCATGCTTTAAAGAAACCTTTAAATTTTCTTGCTTGATCCACCTACCATGTCCACACTCTTAACATAATCTAAACCTATTTCAAAAGATAGTAGCAGAAACACCAGCAGCAAGGTATAGACACTGTTATGCAAACACTGATCTACGAGAGGGAGAAAAAAAAAGAAAGAAAGTTGTGAAGTTGTTGCAAATGAAATGCTACAAGTTGGGACAAATGGTAGGCATTTAAGTATTACTTTGTTTTCGAAACACATGTTTCCTAAGTGTAACAAGAACTATCATCGTAAGCACCAAAACCGATGCAAAAGTCCAACTATATTGCCATACCCACCACCCCCTAACATGCCCACCCACAAGATCATTGAACAAGGAGAAGCTACCCTTAGGAATTTTAGAAAATGTAATCAAGAATTTCGGTTGTTTGTTTGTTTTTTTTCCTTTTCTTTTTTTTCAATACAAATGTCCACACCTTTTGTTGCCTTAGGAAACAGTTATATATGTATTGGAAACAAAAAAAAGGTTTCACAAAGGTTCTCATATCCTTCACAAACTCAACTCATTATCAACAATAAGTTCAAGCTACTATGTAATGGGTCATCGGAAGCAAGCATGCATTGAAAGGAAACACTACTAGAGACTAAGCTAGGTTTTTCCCATCCACCACCAAGAAGCTTTCTTTCCTTGGGCATTGCTGACAAGCAATTAAACTTGCACTTGGAAATGTGAAAAAAAGACAAACAACAACGGCAACATTGAAATAATTCACCAAGTTCATGAGAGATGGCAATCCGATAAACACTTTGTGCTGCTACTATTGTTGCAATAGTAGCGCCAATGCCAACCTTCTTCTTCAAGTCCTAGGCGCAAATTTCAACTACAATAATTTGGTATTACAATAGGCTAAGTTCGACACTGGATTGGTCCGTGCGAGAAAAACCCACAACATTTGAAAAAGAGAAACTATACACAAAACACAAATGTTACATCATCTAGGAAAAACCAACGTTGTTGGTCCGTGTGGGAGAAACCCACAACATTTGAAAAAGAGAAACTATACACAAAACACAAATGTTACATCATCTAGGAAAAACCAACGTTGTTGGTCCGTGTGGGAGAAACCCACAACATTTGAAAAAGAGAAACCATACACAAAACACAAATGTTACATCATCCCCTAGGAAAAACCAATGTTGACCAAGAAAGGAACAAGAACCTCAACGGCAAGGTTCAAAACCACAGAAAGTTGTTGCCACCACCTTCTCCTGCTTAAAAAAAAACCCCTGAAATTTCCCACTTAATCCGTCTACTTTGTCCACATTCTAAACATTAAAAAAAGTCCATTTCAATCTGAACAGTCTAAACACTATCATGAAATAAATTAGTTCACCTAATGTGAAACCAATTTTTATAAAGTAAAGCTAGCAAAACCTGGATCCAATGTGACAGTCCCTGTCCCTGTGGGGCCAGGGCCCAACAAAAACATTAATGCAATAGTCATACACTCCTAATTCACCACATTCAATTTCACAAAAAATTGGTTCTTTTAAATCCAACATACAAGAGCATAGGTATGCACATAATGCATAGGTATGCAACATTAATCTATTGGGGACCCCTCTTCACCAAACCCAATGCAAGACTCGAGCCCAGGCACAATACCTCATCCAATGAAACGGGTTAAATTTGAATTTCCTTGTTTGTAGAATTACACATAGTCCTTGGACTATAAAATTGCATTACTTAACCTCTCAACACAAATTACAGGATTATGGTACCCATAACTTCTTTAACAAAATTGTCTTAAAAATCATCTTGACTTTTGACTATGATCAGGCTTGCCTTTGCCATCTCATGTTGAGTTTCAAGTTACCTTTAAAGACACCAATCCAAATACCAATACTATGAGACTCACAATGTTCTTTTCTTTTCTAGTAATCTCCAACAACCTCTTTTTTTTCATCACTTTAGTAACACAAACAAGAGAACATTTCAACACAAACAATGAACACGAAAATAAGACATTGTTAAGAACACACACACATCCAAACCAAAAATGGTCCCAATATTGGTTTCAAAGAGCAATTTCTGACCAATATGAAGTAAGTATATAATATATACCTGGTATTGAGACTGGTATAAAACTGACACAAGGCTGATATTACCTCAAGGCCCTACCAGGCTGTGATAGCTATAAGGCCCCTATTGCCTCAGCTAACACCAGACTGGTAGGGTCCTTGCTCCCATCACTAAGACCAAGTCTGGGGCTCATATAAGGGCAGGGCCTGGCTTTAGCCACAGTCTATGCCCTGGTTATATTCACAATATGGTTAAAACTGGACCTGAAACTGAGTTCCTGGTTCTAAGGGTCACTTTAAACAAGGGTCCAAGGAGCAGGGTCCAATGAAATCAAGCATTCTTATTGGTCAAGAGCTTTAAATCGGTCCCAAGGCCTTTAGACAAAGATTCAGGACCAAGACAAATCAAATTGTGATTTAGCCTCCATGGCATCATTTTGGAAGGAAAACCAATGAGCTCCCTGGGCCCTTGTCTAAAGTGAGCCTAAGACACATGTTTTTGAACGGAATGTTGTGACTAGAGCCAGAAGTTGATGTAAAGGATAACCACTGCCATTGTTTCTGGTCCAGGTTAATATGGACCAGACGGCTCTGAGGTCTGAACTCTATAACCAGAACTGGAATTTATTGTTGAAAAATGGGACCTAGAACTGGATTTGGAGTCATAATTACCAGAACCAAAAAAAGGTTCTAATTTATTCTTTAGAACCAGAACGAGAGGTGTTTCATAAAAGTAAAGAATGGCTTAACACTGGACTCTACCATGGTACCATTGCTGGTTCACCAAAGTCTACCACAGCTGACATTTGGTTAAGCTAAAAATCCTTGCTGAGGGTGGGATCTTATACACGAGATCCTGGCAGTGTTTTTTTTTTCATTTTTTTCTTATCGAAAATTTGGCGAAATTTAACCAAAAAAAACAAGTAAAATTAGTCGAATTTACACTCGGAAAATAAAAATTCTAACATTTTCCCAATCTATTTGTCGAAAAATAGTGAAATTTCGCCAGAAGAAAGGACGCTGGATCATCCTGGTAGCAGCAGTGGCGAGCCTTACACGGCAGATTTCAACTTCACTGGCGACAGTTTTGTACAGAACCATTAAATGTGTAGCCTATAGACAGGCCAGTCCGTTGTGGCAATACTCTTCCCAAAAAACATTTAAAACCGAGTGAAATTTGGCGACTCATTTTTGAACTTTTCGCCAGAAATTTGGATCAGAGTCGCCTTTTGGTCGCTAATTTTCGCCCCAAAAAGAAAAGAAAAGATTGATGTGCAAATCGATGTCACATTTCACTTCCAAATTCAAATATTGTTAGAGGAATATTTGAGTTATCGGTAAAGTCAGGCTATTAGGGGGCGAGAACGGCCAGTTTTGGCATAATAGGCCATTAAACCTGTAACTGGGAATGAAAATTTTACAAAACAAAATTACAGGGACCTAAACTAGTTTTTCCACCAATTTTCGTTGTAAACTGAGTTTCATCCTGCCTTTGCTTTTTCTTGAGCGCCTCCACTGCTGCTACATATATTTTCATTGCTCCTACCTGTACAACTACTATAATCCCTCTCGAACCTTGTGCATTAAATGCTGAGTTTCAGCATTTCATACTACTGAGATTTAACAAAATTTCCTTACTCTGCGGGGACCACTGCAAGAGAGGATAGGGGGTGAAAGCAAGCCCAAAGACAAGGTGAAGACAGGGTGACGACTTTACAAATAACTCTATTATGTTCAAGTTTCCGCTCATGAGGGTTTTCCTTGGGGCTTGGGGAACCCTAGGGATGGACAGAGTATTTGTGCTTGGGGATGCCCCTCACATAATAACAAAGGACAAAACTTCAAAGCGCTTTATGGTGTGTTTTAATTCACACTAAGGAGTATTGTACTGTTATGGAACTCAAAATAACAATGCCCCAAAAATTGTCATCTCCTCAGGTTAGCTGTAGCAACACACTGGATAGGCTATCTACTTTTTTTCTTTTAAAACAATAAAAATAAAAATCTTTTGGGTTTTTTTTGAAGGTGGCGGAGTGGGGGAGGAGGGGTGGAGGGTAGGCATTAGTTAGCTAGTTAGTTATTACGGCTATTTAATTTCCATTAATTTCCATTATTGTGTCCATTTGTGTACTTGATAGCAGTAGACTACGTAGTAAGTAGTGGTGCTTCGGCAGGGGTCAATCAGTTATGTTTTTGTTGTAGGGGAGGTTCCTATACAAGTGCGTTCTCCTGAGGGAGGGGGCACTCGAGAGGGCATGAGTCCAAGCGTGTTCCCAAACCTCAGAAGAACGCATGAGCACAGGAACCCCCCCCTTAAGTAGTAAACAACTCTCGTTTTATTTCCTACCTTTTTTCTCATTTTGTAAAAAGGAAATATTTCTATGGGAACGTGGGAACGTATAAAATTGGGGGAGCTCCCCCCTGCATAAGGCCCTAGGGTTCTTCTGCTGGGAGAGATCCCTCAAAATATACACGGAAGTCAAGTGGGAGCTGTTTGCGAGTTAGTTTCTTCAGCTGCATGTAGGCTAGCAACAGCTGCAAATGTAGAGTTATTTTGTCAAGAAACTCAACTCTCTTTTCAAGTGTTGAGTTGTTTTGTCAAGAAACTCAACTCTCTTTTTGTTGTTTGTTTGTTTGTTTGTACATTTTTGCCTGGTTGTCTTTACAGACAGACGGCATTGCATTGCATTGCATTACATTGTATGTGTGTATGTGCATAGTGGTCGACATTGTCGTCATGAAAGCTTTTTTGTAGCTAGAGTTGGCTGCGTGCCGTCTTGGAAGCTTGAGAATGGATATGTGAATACTAATTCTGTTCTCGATCTGGTTTCTAGTAGTTGCAGGCAGGTCCATATAAGTTTGTTGTTCAGGGTTTTGTAGTGTGAGGGATTAGGGGATTTACTTGAGCTGAGTTTGACCCTTCCATAGCTGGATGGGATGCTTGGGAGCGTTTCGGGAGATGGACACAAGGAAAGCACCGATGACGAACACTCGGAGTAAGATAGTGTGTTGTTGTACTGGGGAGTGTACTGGACTATCTAAAGACTACGGAAGGTTGTACCCGTATGTTAAGGCGTCGCAGATCGCGGTTGGCTTGGCGTCCCCGTCGCCTTCACGGAACAAGAGCTATGAGATCGAGATGAGGGATTTGTCTTATAAGATTGTGAAGTTGGAGGGAACACCCAACGGAATGCTGGAAAGCTTGAAGGCGGAGATTGCGCAGTACAGGAGCAAGGCGACCTACCTATACGTGCTTAAGCATGTGACGTGCACAGCTCGAGCAGGAGAGATCTTGGCTGTTGCGGGTCCCAGTGGTGCGGGCAAGTCGACTTTGCTGGAAATTCTGGCTGGACGTATCCAGCCAAGTAGTCCCTCCAGTAGCATTCTAGTCAATGGTATGCCCATGGACATGCAACGGTTTCGCAGAATTTCGGGGTACGTAATGCAGGATGACGCACTGTTCCCCATGCTCACCGTGCGAGAAACTCTACTATACAGTGCGCGTTTACGTCTGCCTTCTTCAGTGCCAACCAAGGAGAAAATCTTTCGAGTCGAGGCGCTCATGAGTGAGCTCGGGCTGAGCCATGTCGCCAACACTAGGATAGGCAATGAGAGTGTTCGGGGCGTGTCGGGAGGAGAGAGACGGAGAGTTTCCATTGGCGTGGATGTGGTCCACGATCCAGCTGTTTTGATCCTAGACGAGCCGACTTCCGGGCTCGACAGCGCCGCTGCATTGCACGTTGTAGCAATGCTGCGCACGATGGCCGTGTCTCACAATCGCACCATAATACTAAGCATCCATCAGCCAGGATATCAGATACTGCAGCTCATCAACTCTGTTTTGTTACTCGCTCATGGCTCTGTGGTGCACTACGGGCCGCTGGAGCTTTTGTCTTCGCGCCTTGCTGCTGCAGGTCACCTTGTGCCTCCCCAAGTCAATGTGCTGGAGTACGCCATTGATGCGGTCGACTCCCTCAACTCAGAACAGAGCGGAATTCTGTCGCTGAACAGGAAGGGGGATAGTGTTTCCGACCTGACATTGCAGGATCTCTTCGAGCTGGATCCTTCTTCAACGCACGACTCTGCAGAGAAAGTTTCGCCATCTCCAGCTAGGGACCATCAGCTGGATCAGAAGCCCGACAAAGTAACCTTCGCCAACTCAAGTACTAAGGAGGTTATGGTTCTTGCACACAGGTTTTCCAAAAACATAATCCGCACCCGCCAGCTACTCATAGCACGCACCATTCAAGCAATTGGAGCAGGTTTCGGACTCGGAAGCATTTATGTTCACATGGGTTACGGAACACGAGGAGCTCAGGAGCGAGCGGGTTTCCTGGCTTTCACCCTCACTTTTCTTCTGACTTCCAGCATCGAGGCTCTCCCAATGTTTCTCGAAGAGCGCCTGATACTGGCCAGGGAAACTTCCAGAGGCGCATATCGCGTCTCTTCCTATGTCCTGGCCAACACTATCGTCTTCCTCCCCTTCTTGTTCTTGCTTGCCACGCTCTATGTGGTTCCTTCGTACTGGCTCGTGGGATTGGCACCCAACTACAGTGCATTTCTCTTTTTCCTCTTAGTCATTTGGATTCTTCTAATAACTGCCAACTCATTTGTGGCTTTCTTCAGTTCTATGGTCTCAGATTTCATCACGGGCAATTCCTTGGTCACAGGCTTCATGGGTGCTTTCTTTCTATTCTCTGGATACTTCATAAGCAAGGAGTACATGCCCAAATATTGGCTTGTCGTGCATTACACTTCTCTGTTCAAGTATCCATTGGAAGCTTTGCTCATCAACGAATACACAAGTGTTGGCAATGACAAGTGCTTTGGCCCCATCTATGCAGACAGATGCTTACTCTCAGGAGAGGATATATTGGCGGCATCTGGATTGACTGGGGAAAACAAATGGGTGAATGTGATTATCATGGTGGGCTTTGCTATCACCTACCGCCTTCTTGGCTATGGTGTATTGTGTTTTAAGCTTTTGAGGAGAAGGCAATGATGACAAATGTAATAAGCTTTCTTCTAAGCCCTCTGCATTCCTTCAAAGATGTACTGGGGATTTACTTTGTGAACAAATTGTTCAATTCTTAGCTTTCTTCAAAGATAGTTGGTAGTTTTAGAAGTTCATAGATATTGCAATTCTTGTATGCAAATTTTTAACCTGTTGCTTCATTGGGGAACAATTCCTTCAGATCCCAAGTCCTTAAAATATTGCTATATATTGTAATGGAGTCAATTGCAGTACATCTTCAGAATGTATTGTTGAATGTACAATTTTCTCTGCTTGTGATTAGATTTGCAAACCAGCACTGTTGCACAAGTTGCTTAAGTGATTGAGTGCAAAGTTCTCTACTCACAGTTACATTTATTGCAGAATTTTATGTTCATCATTGCTTTCCATAGACATTTCAGTTTGCTGATTTGTTGGCATGAATTTGTAGTATGCATTGGTGGATGTATGAGTTTCAATTTCCAGTCTAATTTTGCCTTAGATTTCAGACATGGCAAGACTATTGTATTCATTGTGCCAGAGCTTTTCCACAGAACAAAGAACTGTTAACGATTAGAGCAAAATGTTTCTTGCTTTGAGTTTAGGTTTTCAGGCTTGCTTTGTGTAGTATGATCAATATTTAGGATTTCAGGTTTCACATACCAAATATGTGATTCTTTTTTTAATTTAACATGTATTGTATTCTTATCTAAACTCACTGTTAGGAGCTGATGACAGTGGGGATGGAGTTATGGCAGCTGGGTGTTGCCAATCATCATGAAGGTGATAGTCTGACACTTTGTGAGTGACTCATTGAGGTAAAGACCAGTCATGAGGATAAAGACTACTCATTCCTGTAGTTCTAGTTTCAGTTTGGCTTGAGCTGACGGAACAGTACCTGCAATGTTGTCATGGAGTTCTCTGCAATCTCATGTGTATGTTACTACACACAACATATGAGGCATTAGGTGAAAACCAAGTGTTGCAGGGTTAAACTGACAGCAGATGAATGCTTTGTACATTTATGTTTTCAGTGATTACCATGCTGAGCTCGGTTTATGAGTGCTTGTGGGGAATATGTTACTTCATTTCTGGGGTATGAATTAATGCCTCACTGAGGAGGAGGCTTATGGCACCTGTGGAAAAGATGGCACCACACCAAATTGGGAGTGGGTGGGTTGAATCATGTCTGGGTTTCAGATGCTCAACATACCACCTGAGTTAGAACGTGGAGAATTTCTACGAGGATCCAAATCTAGCAAATGGCTCTGACACAAACTGCCGCTCTGCCACTTCTGCTGCCTTCTAACTTCACAGAGGATGAAAGCTGAAAAGGTTGGATTGAATGGATTTGCATAGGTGCCCACCACTCCCGAGGCTGCAATGCATGCTATACATATGACGCGTCCAATGACTCCAAAGATGGAGGGGTTGCAGTTATTTTGTGCAAAAGACCAACAATTGCTTTTTCTCTCCCTTCGAATTTTTATGCTATGTCTCAAAAGACCAGTAGCATGGATAGTTGTTCAATATAAATTCAGAAGTCTCTTGTACAACAAAGCATGTTAGGCTGTTCTTTTGTAAGTTATTTAGTTACTGTCCAATGTCTGAAGTCCAAACTGGATGTTTTGCAGCTCTGGCCAAGCAAGATCTGCAATTGTTGATCTTGGTTCTCTGCCACTAGCAGCCTTTCTTTTTTCTTCATTGGCAAAATTTTATAAACCCAAATGCAAATTTAAATATTAAAACATGCAAAATGAAGTGATTTTGGAGGTTTTCAAGCACCAAAAGTGAGGGGAAATAAATCGACATATTTCTATATAATTTGGTTTTCAGTGTGTAGCAAAAACTATACAAGGATGACCGCAAAAGGATTGTACTTTATATCTGGTATATATATAGCCATATTTTTGCATAAATCTTTCTAGGGCTAATCACCATTTTGGCTACAAAGAAAAATTGCTTAAAAAACAGTGGGCATCAGCATGGAGGTCATGTAAGATCAACAGAGGGGGCCATAAATGTCCATAAATTTTTCATATGGACAGTTCTGGCCCGGAGTTATTGTTGGGTATGGCAACCATGAGGTATGGGTCGATCCATGTTACATCCCAGCAAACTGTGCCATCAGCCAGAGGTGCAGCAATGTAGACCTGCCAGCCCAGAAATGACACTAGGACCCTGAAACAATCTCTGAGGAAAAAAAAAGCCTTTTACAACAGAATTTGGACAATGAAACAATGATACTATCCAATTAGTGTTGTACAACACAAAATGACCAGATGTTTTGCATTTTAATGGATCCTGTAGAACGTGTTCATCTTAGAAAAATGCTCAGTAATACGGTGATTAGATCCGAAGACAAGATTATGGATCACCAACAGAGATTACATAACAAATGAAAGGCCTGTGCTCATGTTGAATACCAGATTCACATATCCACACAGTTTCCACTTATTATCAGCTTGCTCCACAAGATGATCGGTTAATTGCAGTTGAACTATGTTTCAGCATGCCTTGTGGTTGGTTCTAAAATCAAAGAAATGCATGAATTTATTGTCAAAACCTCCAACTTTCAATTAGAATGTAAGCCTTCATTACATCTATAAGCTGAAGCATAGTACACATCTACAAATGCCTTGATGCACAAACATCATGCTCCAAAACTTTGACACCCAAAAAGTACTTCCCTTCATACAAAATATTTTACCTTTGAGCAAGGTACTTTGACATACAATGTCATGTCCCTAGCCTTCGGCTCATGACCTTGTGGCAAGCCCATTCAGGGTGCTGGTAGGTTCTTAGTCTAATGCTTTGCAGATTGTGTGTAAAGATGATGGTTCAAGCATTCTCAACTAGAAAAAATTAAGCAACTTTTTAAGAACTAGCAGCTCAATCTAGCAACATTCAGCATTGTTTATATGGCAAGAAACAATTCATACTGATTAAGTGTAAACATGCATTTCAAATGTATGGAACTTCATACCTATTCTCGTAATTCTACCAACATTTTTCAGCATGAAGCTACTTTGGCCTTCAGTTTGTAAACCCACAAAAGTTGAGTCACTAAACATTAGACAAACTATGATTTTGCCACAAAATAAACTATTTGCCTTTTGTTCAGACTTCCTTGAGCCCCATTTGCACCTCCCTTGACATCCACAACATGATAGACATCCACTAGGTAATAGGAAACTCCAAACTTGGAAGGGAGATACAATTTGGTGATACCTATCTACTATCTTTTAGTTACATTTCAAACTTCCAACTTCCATGATTTCCTCTTGATTAGGTGTACACCTAGAATATAATACTTTGGCAAGAAACTTTCTAGAATTTAGACCATGAGAGAGCTTTGAACTATTAGTTTGGGATATGTGCTATGAACGTCAACAACCAACACATGTCAATTGGTGAGAGTAGTAGGTGTGATGGAAGGACAAGATGATCAATACCAATCTCCAATTGAGTTTGGCATGGAACTACTGAATAATTAATATGTTTTGAGGATTTGACTTTGGCACATCGAGTTTTGAATTTTTGAGTTTTCAACATGTAGGGTATATATTATATTACTAAGAGACAAAGTTATGTTGTATGTTTGTAATCTAGTTTACTTAGTGTCATTGTAAAGTATTTGAACATTTGAACTAGTGTTTTGCATGTATATAGTTTAGCCCAATTTTGATTGAAAAAAAATCACGCACTTACATTTTGTGTGTGTATAATGGCACAATGGAAATTATTTACTCTTTGTGTAAGTGTAAACCTAGGTTAAGTCCAAATATATTAAATGTCATGTAATAATATGTAACTTTTATTTGGAAGGGGGAATGGGGAATAAAGAAGAACTTGGGATACACCTTAATTAATTAAACTAATTAATGTGAATCACAATAGGTACCTAAGCTCTTGTAAAAGCCTAAGCCAAAAATGATGATGAACAAAGTTAAAAATGAAAATTATACTCCAGCAATGAGGTAGTGCAACATGCACCCAAGATGCACTCAAGAATGTGCGTGCAAGATATTCTCCAATAACACCATCATTTGTCCCGTACCCTTTGCCCAAAAGTGTGGGCATGTATTGCATATAAGTGAGCCAATGGGGAGCCATTTAAATAGGATTGTGTTGGTAATAAAAGCTTGTATTTGGGGAGCATTAAATTTATTTTTCTATTTTCATGAAGGGCCAATCAAAGTGGCCCATTACAAAAAACATTGAACTTTGGGATGCATTCACAACTAAAAAATATGGATTGTAAATTTTTATATTCACTACTTGGACATATGATATATACACTTCCACACCCCAAACATTCACATAGGCTTGTGTAAGTGCAAAAAAATATTATAAGTGTTTACACTTACTAAGTTTTACATGGCACATATATGTGTATTTACACTAGTTGCACAACATTAGTATCAAATGACAAACTAGTTTGATATGAATTAGAGTAATACCAACTTTATATTAACGTTGGTTTAATAGGTATTCGAGATAATATCAAGCTTCTATCAATTTTATACTTGTCTCAATATTAATTATATACCTACCTATTGTCCATTTGGGTTTAGTTGTATGTATAATTTGGCCAATGGAAAGGTCCCTAAGCACACATAGTGCTAGATCCACTACTAATTAATTTTATTTGTTAAAACCTAGTTTTGGATATTTCATTTGAGATTTTGTTCCATTTGGGACCTAATTTGTAACCTTGCATCATCAATTTTGAAAAAACAAACAAGCTAACAAATTTTAGTCTTTGTTAAGAATATGTCTTTGTGATTTTTTTTTCATTTTTATTAATAATATAACATTGAGAAATGTAAAAGTAATGGGAATTTTGTTCAATTTCATAGATATCCATATCATAAGGTGCATTATATTTTTTATGTTTGTCAATTTGAAGGACTATAACATTAAATTTTGAAGCATGGTGACATTTGCATATTGATGAGCATTATCAAGCACTAATATGGAGCAATATATGAATGCCCCTATTGGCAATATGTTGGCTTATTGATGAAATGGTGTTGAAAACTAGAGACTATGAAAGCTAAATGATAGTTGGTCAAAAGGAATTAATTAGTTTGGTGTGTTTTTTTAATCTTTTAAAAGACAATAAAATAAAATAAAAATCAACATGATTATTATAATTTTTAGGGGAATTTAGGGTGAAGACCTTGAAGTATTTTTAAGGGAATATAATAAAGCTTGTATTGGTATGTGGCTTAGAACAATTATGAAATGACTTAATTTTTTTCTTGAGTTCTTTGAGGGTATAACATCACATTGGTTTGAATGACAGATAGAAGCATTGAAGGGATCATGGAATGATATAACTAAGGCCTTAATGAAAAAATCTTTTGTGAGGAATGTCTACCAAAACTTAATATTTGAATTGAATCAATTAAAGTAGAGGGTTTTAAAGTCACTAAGAGAATATAAGGAGAGAACAATAACATTACATAATAAACTCCATAGGTGTCTTAGGGCACATGGTCATGAAAGAATTGATTCAATTTTTGTTAGAATTAATGCATTAGTGTTAGACCATTTCATCATTGGTCTATTATCAGTGACGCGTTCCTAAGTCCCTTGCTAGACCCACTTGAGGGTCCAAGTACGTTGAATTGCGGAAAGTTGAGACTTGAGGGTTGCTCCCGACTTCCAGCACTAAAAGGGGGTATAGGGGCGTGCTAGAAGTCCCGGGATTAGACTAGGAAGAGGGACAAGTATTATCTCACTCGAATCTGCATCCAAAACCAACCATAAGAGGGTTAGTTCACATTTGGAAACACCCTTGGGTGCTGGGACAAACCACAGGCACTTGGACTCACTTGATTCACCATGGCCCGGACTCGGGGGAAGCCACCACCTTCCCCCATATAGTATTCTCTGCAACTCTCGGTGGAGGCTACATTCAAATGGTTCTTTTTCCCGGGACTCCCAAGGAGGAGTCCCGAAACTGTCCTAGGTTGGAGTCCTAGGACTTTGGGAGCTCATATCTCTCGGCTCCAACCTTCGATTGGAGTGAGGTCTAAACCAAAGGTGTAGCTCTTCTCAAGAGCTTTCTAAAGCCATGTCACACTCCTTTAGCAGACATCGGGAAGAGGTCGATTCCCAACTTTTAGTGGTTGGGAGTCAAACTACCAGTTTGATTCTTGGCCCTTCTTTTGCCCATAACTTGGGCTGCAGATGTCCAAATGGCACATGCGAGGCCATTTTGGGCATCTACACTTCAAGATCTTTTCATTGATATAAAAAACATCTCAATGCGAGGTGTTTTGACCCTTGAACTCGAGCTTTGAGTTTTCAAGAGTCCCGGAGGATTCCAACTTCCCACTTTTGGGGGTGTGAGTTTCATCCTCACATTTATCTCAAAGTGGGGTTGCGACATAGAGCTACAACAACAAGTGAGATATGAACAAGCGGAGACATTTGATGAAGCGATGGAGGTGACCGAAAAGAAGGAGGGGAGCATGGAGGAAATCCCACAACTAACTTTACAATCCATGGCGAAAACAGTTCAATTCTCGACTGAACCAGAGCTACGAAAACATCTAGAAGTGAACTTTCGCATGGAGTCGGTTATGGAACAAATGATAAATCAATTGAATTAGTTGAACTTCCATCTACTACAACCAAGGATTAACAAGAGCAGAAATGTGGAAAGGGTCATATCAACAATTCAATGTTACAAGTGTCAAGAGATGGGACATTATTTTTTAAAATGTCCAAATTTGCGAGCTTTGTTTATCAAAGAAAATGTGGGTTCTTTTATTCTTAGGTTTTTTTTAGAGAAGAAGGATAAAACTCAAGTACATTTAATTGAATTGATGAATGAAGGGTGAGAAAAACCTTTAATGGGTATGGAAAGGAACTTCAAAATTCTTGAGGATGTGATTGATGTCATGCCCAAACTAAATGATCGATGGAAAACATTTCTTATTTTGATGCAAGCGTTAAGAAGTTCAAGGAGATGGCCAAAGCCCCAAAAGAGAAAAAAACATCAACACCTTCAGATTAAATTAGCTTCTCCTTAATAGATCTGTAGTTGAGCTGAAAGAATTATACCTAATGGAAAAATAATTCCGCCTAACAAATATATTTTTTGTTACGCCCTTAAGATTCACATTACATTAGTGTCAATACATTATATATGATGACACATTTAATGCCACTAATAATAAACTAAAACATCAGTGGGTGGAAAGGGCATCTAACAAGTTGGAATTCGTAAGCCCATTTCCTACCATATGGGGCAAATTGAAACAGAAAAAAAAGAGTTGAAGGCGAAGGTTTGAATTCCAAGACTTTTTAATTTCTAGATATTTTAGTTTTTATTTAGTGGTGAAGGATGTGGGATCACAAAAGGTAGACATCACCATTTGACAATTGATGGTAATGGTGATATTATTTCGAAAGGAATTGAGGAAAGGGTTGTCAACACCTAAAGTCCCAAAGGTACCCACACCTTTGAATGTTATAACAACTAAATGTGAATGTGATTCGATCATTGATGTGTAATGTAATGGATCAGTGTTATGCAAAGTGTTGGTGGATGGAGGGGTAAGAGTTAATGTGATGACAATTCTTGCAATGAGGTATTTAGGGTTGAGAATTAATAGACCAGCCTCAATAACCCTAAAAATGATTAACAAATGAATTGTTAGGCCAGAATGAGTAATTAGTAGTGTTGTAATCATTATAATGAAGGTTCTGCCATTGTGGATTTCCATGTGGTATTAGAAGAAGATGGGGCTCACCTAATGATGTTAAGTAGGCTTTGGTTAACAAAGTCACATGGAAGGAATTATTGGGGCAAAGGATACATGACCATTGGAGTTCATCTGAACTAATAAAAAGTTCCATTTACAAATTTCGTGAAGAGTTTTGAAGGAACGAATGAGTATGATGATGAATTAGAAACATACCAAAGCTCTAGTTCTGAAAGGATTTACATAGATGATTCTAGTGAAGAGGAAATAGGGTTATATGCTTTGGAAGCAATCCCCAAGGTTGGAATTTTAATCCAGGCATATCAAAGGGTTTGAAGAGATAACGACCAATCAACTCCATGTGTGTTGACAAATGGAGAAATTGTGGAATGGGTGAACAAGATTCAATTAGGACCAGACTTTCGCCCTCAAGAAAAAAAACAATATGAAGATTTACTACATAAATATACCCATTTGTTTACTTTCAATTATAAAGACCTTAGGGAAGTCACCATGGAACAACACAAAATTGAATTATTACCAAGTGCCAAATTGGTCAAGACCAAGCAAGGAAGGTGGAATCTAAGATACATTGCGATGGTGAAAGAAGAACTTGATAAGTTATTAGAGGCAAGGTTCTTTAGACCTATGGAGACATTGAATGGGTTTTTCTTGTGGTATTGGTGTTAAAGAAAAATGGCAAGCTAAGGGTATGTGTCAACTATACAACTTTAAACAAAGTAATTAAGAAAGATTGATAACTTCACCAAGTGAAAATTGCTTCAGAGGATCAATTGAAGACCACATTCACCACACCATGTAGAACATTTTGTTACACAATAATGCCCTTTGGTTTGTGCAATGCTCTAGGGACATTTTAATGTTTGATGAACAGGGTCTTTAACCATTCTTGGGCCTTTTCCTTCGAGTTTTCATTGACGACTTTAAAGTTTATAGTGATAAAGCTCCTCACCTTATTAAACTTGGTTAATTTTTCAATTCTTGGATGGTTTAGGAGTGATTTTGAGGCTTGAAAAAATCATAATTGGTTTTTCAAACGGAAGGTGGTTGGACACATTCTGTCTAAGGATGGGGTAGCCACAGATTTTGAAAAGCTTGATAGGATTTCAAAGCTTCTTTTCCCCACCACAAAGAAAGCCCTTCGAGTTTTTTTGGAAATGGTGGGTTATTATCAAAGGTTCATACACATGTTTATGACAAAAGCATGTCCGTTAACATGATTCCTACGAGAAAATGCACCTACACCAATGGAAGATGAAGCATGAAAACATGCATTTGAACAATTCAAATCAGTTTTTCAAGTTGTACTAAACCTTTAGATTCTAATTTGGAACAAACCATTTTTAGTATGTTGTGATGCAGTTGGAGAAACAGTGGGGAGCACATCATCCCAATTGGATGAAAATGGGCATGACCATCCCATTCATTTTGTTAGTAGACAATTAACTTCAGTAAAAAATATATATATTGTGATTGAACATGAGTGTCTTGAAGTTATTTTCTTTCTTAAGAAGTTTTGCCATTAATTGTTAGGATACAAGGCCAAAATTGTGATAGATAATAAGGCCTTAACCTACTTGGTTAATAAGTTTAATCCAAGTGATTGATTTGTTCGGTGGCTGTTGTTAATGGAAGAATTTGACATTGACATTTTCCATCGTCTAAAAAGGCGACATGGCAATGTTGATGGCCTTACAAGGGCATATGAAGGAGTGGGTGATGACTTTCAGAGGATGATGACTTTCCAAATGTAGCAATAATGACCATCAATGCAAAAGAAACGTTTGAGGAATATCGAAAAATCATTCAATATTTGGATGGCATGAAGTTTTTAGTTATAGCCACAAAAGTGATGCGAACATGAATTGTGGACAAAAGTCAAAATTACTTGATAATAGGCGACCAACTTTAATTCCAAAGAAGGGCTGGTGTTTTGTGACAAACCATTGGAAAGGGTGAAACTTCATGTTTTTTGTATGAATTTCATTATGGGTTCTGTGGAGGCCACTTTGTGGGACAAATCACAACAAGAATGATTTTGTAAGTAGGTTATTATTAGCCCACCTTCTTCAAGGAGGCCCATGATTATTGTAAGAGTTGTCATGTATGTAAAGTTCATGCACAAAGGTTTACTATGAATGGCCCTTTACACCCCATACCACTTTTGGGACCTTTTGAAAAATGGGGAATTGATTTAATAGGGCCATTGCTAGTGATTAAAAAAGGGCATCGATTCATTGTGGTTGCCAAAGATTACCTCACAAAGTTTGTAGACATACGTGTTAAAAAAAAGGATGCACATTGAGCCTTCTCATTGGCTGCATCAAATATCTGTTTCCAAAAGTGTTTGTCACCATTTACAACCTGGGGTAATAAAACCCCCCGTTATAAACTGGGGGTAATTAATTATTCACCTCTCCTATTCTGGGCACATAGTGTGATTCATATTATTAGAACATGGGCACCACTCACAAGTTTTCCTTTATTTTTAAGGAGCCACATTAATAGGCGTATCAGCAAAATTTTTTTAAGCATAGGGGCAATGACAGCATCTAGAAGCACCTCATGGAACCCCCAGTTGTGATATAGAAGCAAATTTGCAACCCGCACATCGCCTTTCTAGTTAAAATACAGGGCAATTGAACGCTGGGCAAACCATATGGGACAAAATCCAGGTGCTATTGCGAGCATCTTGAGGAATGCATCTGGGAACACATTGGGAACAAAGCAGTAAATCCCTGTCCCCTCAGACTTAAAAGGAAAAAACGCAAGACACCTTGAGTGCATGCTTGGGCCTTCCCATTGGCTGCATGAAATTTCTTTTCTCAGAAGAGTTTGTCACCATTTTTGGCCTGGGCTAATACGACTTGCAAATAACACCCTACCTATTAGGGACCTTTTGTGCATTTCCGGCCTGTTCCCATAAAGAAGAGATTTTATTGGTCTGTTCCTTTATTCAAGGGGTCTGGTTTCTTAATAATAATAAAATTGTGCATCTTTGTACGGGACCCTTGGAAGTAGGGGCCCATACCGGCCTAAACCCTCTCCTTCTTATCATAAGCAACTAGGTAAGTATTGTAAATGGTTACTGTAGGTAACAGTGGTTATTTTCAGGAATTAAGTGATATTCAAAATATGAAAGTAAAAAATCGTAATTACCTTTTCATATTGTTTCAATTGTGGCAACTTTTTGGAGACTTTAAAAAAAAATTAAAACAAAGAAATTTGATAGAATATTCTTTATTTTTCAAAAAATGACAAAAATTGGCCACAAAATACAATCACTGAGCCAAATCTGACTATTGATCAAAATGTGAAGTACAAATGTTTAATCACTCTTTCTATATTTGGCTATACACTGAAAACACAAATACGAAAATTTGACAATTACAATTATTATTATTACTCACTCTTGAGTCTTGGAAAATTGAAAACTTCCAGAATCACTTCATTTTAGAATTTTAATTTCATTTACTTTTTGATGAAATTTTGTTCTTAAAAGAAAAGCTGGTAAACCAGTAATGCACATAGGGTAAAACTGCCCATCACTGATTGCTACCTTATGACCCAACATTTCTCTAGATCTTTTTAATCTGGGCTTCATTTTGAGTGATTTAAAATGTTATGAGAGTGTTACCTCGAGCTTTATAAATCATCTTTGAAATGCAAAGGAAAAGGAGTAATGAAAAAATAACACACAAAAAAAATTTAAAAAATTCAACTTACAAAATACTTTTTTTTCTTCTCTTTGGATCCCTCCTATTTTCAAAGCTTCTAACTTTCTCATTTTTTGTTCATTTTAAATGATTTAAAGTGCTATAGGAGTGCCACCTTCAGTTTTATAAATCATTCTTTGAACTTTATTAGCAAGAGAGCAACATACTAAGAATTTTTGAGAGGTTTGGGAACCAGCTTAGTAGTGTTCTGTGGTTTTTTAAAGTTCTTGACCCCCTTTACTTTGGGGTGGGGGTAACTTTTTCATTTCTAATCCGTTGTTAAGATGTTTAGTGCATCAAGAGGAGGCATTCAAGTTTTGTTTGGACATTAAAAACAATAGAGCCCTCCCCTTGGATCTGGCTTGCCTTGAGCACTTAAATGTTCCCTCATTGGTCACTCTACCCTCCTGCCAACTAGGTAAGTAATGTCCGTGGCTACAGTATTAGGGCCTTGGGTGCACCAGCACCCACACTATGGTAAAACCCCCAAATTTTATCTAAATTAATTTTAAATATTATGAATATCCCATGATTAGACTAAATTGGACTATTTGAGGAGTGATTTTGTTTTTGCAATGTTGTGTTGTTGCTCAAGTGGTGATCATAAAGAAGTATTTAGCCAAAATTGGTGAAATTCAAAACATGAAAACACAAAAATCTTAAGCACCTATTCATATTGCACAAATTTGTGACAAATTTTAAGAAAATTAAAATTGAAATCTCCATTTTTTGGCAATTATTTTATAAAAAACACGAAAATTTTGATAAAAGCTTCTTTTTGGCAAACTGGCAATCATTAGCTCAGTTTTATTTTCCTTTGTCTGTTTGTCCAAATTTAACATTTCTTGGGTATAATTTGGCCACTATGAGGCCTCACTCAAGAAGGTGAAGGTACCAATGTGGGTGCTGCTTCACCACTTTGGTTGAACCAGCAAGCACGTCAGCACCATGGTAAAAATCACAAAATTCATTTAAATTATTATCTAAATATTACAGATATCCCAAGTTTAGACTAAATCAGGGTCTCTGAGTTCAAATCCAACAATTGTTGGGCTTAATATGGCCACTAAGAGGCCTCACTCAAAAAGGTCGAGGTACCAAAGTGGGTGCTAGTTTACCCTGGCCAGGTAGTGGATTACCACACATATCCCATTGGTATGTAAGTTAGCCACTTACTAGCTACTAGGCAAGTAATGTAAGAGGTTACTATATATGTGTCGGTATTTAATTAAGTAAGCCACTTAACTGGCTACTACGGTTAGTAGGTACATGTGGATGGTTAATACACGTGGTGGTTTCAATGGGATAAGAACTCAACGAAAAAATGTTTTCCTGTCCACATATCATCATCCATCCTGCGTAGTGGGATGGTGGGACAGAGGGTTCCCTCTCTGGCCCCTTTGGTTTGCCCCTAGTCACTAGTGGCTGGCCGATTCACATTCTCAAGAAATCGGCCTTAAAAAAAAAAGAATTGCGAGCAACTCCGTGAAATCTCAAATAAATTGACAGGAAATTCACGTTATAAATCATAGCATGTCTTAACAAGCATTATCTCATCTTGTAGAGGAAGAAATTTTGTCTCCTGTTTTTGGCTCAGACCAATCTGTTTCTGAGATGATCAATTGAAGCAGCTTGCCAATTATAGCTTGCTCACAACACTTGTCGGTAGCTCTTTGTGTGTTTTGTTAGGAGCTCTAGCTCTGTGTGGGTGTCTGTGTGTAGAATCAAGTTGCAGTGCTTGAAGGTAATGTTGTACAGAGACTGAAGAAAACTTGGTGAGTTCTCCACTATACACTACAAAGAGCCATTCCGGCTCTGCGATCTGACTTAACTTTGTAACAACTTAAGTAAATTCCTAACAAACTAACTAACCAGCAAGTGGTTATTACTAACTACTAACAACCTGC
>Ga0116231_10004116_pt1 | contig 29658 bp, 13 predicted proteins | sample S1TSphgellanicum_2_FD_89695 | JGI IMG/M metagenome (GOLD analysis project Ga0116231, IMG submission 89695) | Host-associated microbial communities from peat moss isolated from Minnesota, USA - S1T2_Fd - Sphagnum magellanicum MG | ecosystem: Host-associated > Plants > Peat moss > Unclassified...
AGAAAAATTTTTATAAATTAAATATTTTTTTTTTTAGTGGTTATAATTGTGGGATTTTTTAGTTGTTTTAAGGGGGGGGGGGGGGGGAACCCCGGGGGGGGGGGGGGGGGGGTGTGGGAGCAAAAGCCCCATCAAATCATTAAATAGAATTCAGGAAGTACAAAGGGGGCAGGAAGTGCCACCTGATGGTGGCAGAGTCCTCCCCACAAATGTCCAGATGACACCATTCCGCCCTAAAGGCCTGATCAATTCTAGCTTGAGTGCAAGGCTCCCGGGTGGGCCGGAGGGAGTTGATGGCTTATTATCTCTAACAGTAATAACAAAGCACTAATATAAGTGAACAAATATTGATGTCTCAAAAAATTGGAGAAGCACCATTGATATGTGTACAAGAGTTGAGGACCGCCTCCCCCTTTAATTTCAAATATAAAGGTCATATTTATTAAATAGTGTTTGGTGGGTACTTGAAATGGCACCAAACACACTCTGGTTCTTAGGGTGGTTCTCCACAAATCAAAGCACTGGTTCTGGTATACAAGTGGAATTTTCAGAAGAGTAAAAAAATATCAAACAACCTTCTTTAAATCAAGAGTTCATCCAATTCTTTTATGAAAACTGCTGGTTTTTGGAGAGTTTCAAAATAGCCGGAATGTAGAAGGTTGCTCTGAACTATTATGAGATTTTCAACAACTCAGAGCCCATAGTTCTTTGAAGCTGTAACTCGTGGTTATTAACAAAATCAAAGACCCACTAGGTAACATTGGTTTCAACGTTGTATCGATCCATTCATTCTACCTATCTAGATAAGGTTCCATGATCAAGATATCTGGAAGGCGTTTTCCGATATTTGCAAAAATGAGGTTAGAAGAAAACTTGCTGGCTACCTAAGGCGGGAAAACCATTCGACACGCATACACACTGTATAACACGTTTAGTCTGTGACCAATGCAATGGCCCCCACGTTGTAGATGAAGTTAAGAATTAACTTTATGCTCAAGTCCACCTGAACTTCAAATATTGTTGGCCTCTTCTAATGGAGATGTGGTCATGGGGCTGGTTTTTGCCCGACCTTCCCTCCCTGTACAGTATAGACCAGGGTTTTTTCTTTCAATTCTGTTGTATAAAAAAAATTGGCGAATTTTCCCAAAAATCTAGAAAAATTGGTCGAAGTTCACACTTGAAGAAACGCATTTTCTCCAAAAAATTTCCCCCTTTTTTTTCGAAAAAATGACAAAATTTGTGGAACAAAAAACCACTGCAGTAGAACTACCGCCCACACTCACCAGTGATCTCTTAACTGATGTCGATAGAGTCACCAGAACTTTAGGTCCACCTTCCAATTCTACTCTGGTGTATTGGTTGGCTTCCTAAATTTAAGAAAAGCTTCACAGGTTTCCATGGGTTGTGGGTTCCACTATTTTCCAGATATTTCTGCGGAGGTTTTCCAGTTATCTCCTTTGTAGTCCTGGTTTTCAGGAAAAGCAGTACTAGAAAAAAAGACAAAACTTTAAGTGTTGTCAAATCTAATGAACCAATTGCAGACCTCTTGTGTGCTTTACCCTGATTGGTATAGTTAGAGGCAGTTCTCCACAATTTCGGCACGACAAAAGTGTGAACATACCTAGGTATGTGCGGATTGCGCTCTCAGTGCGTGTACACAACATCCTTTGCCTTGCTTTTCTACTTTGCAATATCTGGATTTTTCAGTCCCAGCCAAACTGTAAAGAAATTTATGATATATTTTTTTACATTTTTGTCTCTATGTAAGAAACACAATGTAAGAAATTTACTTCAAAGAAATGTATGAAATCTTTTTACATTTCTGTCTCGATATATGTCTCAGAAATATTGTGCGTACACGATCCAGATAAGCTTTGCAAATCTGGATTGGGCATGCTGGAAGTTACTTCGAGTGGGATTCAAACTAACATGTGTTTGTTTCCTCAGAAGTAATTTCGCATAATTCGGGAAATTATGATTTCTCGAGTGCCATACTCTCTTGGCAACAAATTGCAGCTGAGTCCGCTGTATTTTACTTGCTCGGCGTGCAAGTTAAAAACAATTTATTAGAGCTATAGAACAGTACAGAACAGTACACAGCATTTTGTGTTCACAGTGGATTGCATGCAACTTTGCTTTTGGCGCACTTTTGCGATCCTGAGTACTAACTAGTCACCCAGTTCGTTTCATCAACATTATAGAAATCTGAATCAAGAATCTATCGGACACTTTAACACCCCGAATTATGCACCAAAGCGAACTTCCCTACTGAGACTCGGTAGAAAATGAATTATGAATTTACGGCTGGCGTTGTCTTTCACTATCTTGAATGCGAACATCAAGCAGTTGGATAATATACTGGACGGGGTTCATTCGCTGCCGAAAACCATGCGGTATCGACCGTTGTTGGAACCTGAGTACGTGGAGTCTTTCTTGGACCTCTTCCGCCACTGGTGGAACTCCGATTGAAATGCAGTGTGGTAGGACTCCGATTGCAAGGCTTCTCTGCCCCACCCCAGAAGTTAAGAACTAACCCCGCACCCGGGCCACTCAGGCCCCACCATCCGGATAAGGTGTCGCAGATTCTGTTAGCATCTTTGGGAGACAATAGACAGCGTCATGAGTCATGACCCACAATTCACTGAACGTTAAATGGTCATGCACTCACCATCTAAGAAACATTTGAATACAGAACTTGATAACTGACGGCACGTCAGAACGGGATCAGTTGCGAGAGGAAGATAGAGAGAACTTGAGCCTAGTGGAAGAAATGACTGATTGCTTGGCAAAGCTCAGTCATGATGCCCTTTTAAAAAGATCCATAAAGAATGATTTTTCGACAGGCTTAGGTTCAAATTATCCAACCGTGTGCCAGCTCATGTCCCTCTACTGGCCTGACTCAGTACTTCAGTCCAAGAATGTCCTCTCCAAATCTCGGTACTCACGAAATTTGAACGAAATTTTCAATCAGGATTATCGAGTTGGGGAATGCGAGTGACAAGTTCGTGGAGAAAATACTGAGAGTTATTATGTCATTTCGTTCATAAGCCTACATATTGACAAATCAAGCCAAACGTGGAGACCTTGTTCATAACTATTGTAACGTCAAACCAGGTTCTATCAAACAGATAACTTGCGGAGCTTCCACATGGTTGCAAAAACTACCAAACAAGAAGACGAAATCAAATCCAACAGGAGATCACTAATGAAGTTGATAAGGCAATCAAGGATTTCAAAATTGGAGTGCAGGAGCAAGAATTAGTGGCTACAAATCAGGACATTCGTCGACGAAGCAGCTGATGAGCGACAGTCGATGCAGCTGGCGTCATGAGAAAAGCAGTAACAGGCGCTTAAGAGAGAGAAGATGTTTCTTCCGTTCCCCCAGAGGCATCCAACACGTTGGGGAAAAACCCAACCTTCCCCTGGTGCTGGAAGCCATTGAGGGAGCGAAGCAAACAGCTGCCTCGAAAACAAATCTCCAATTCGAGCGATGACAATCACATGAACAAAAGCAATAAGACAGCTAAATCAACTAACGGGCAACTACCCATACTAACATTCTAGTCTTGAAGCACAATCGAATCACCAGCTAAATTACATCAAAGATCTATGTCTAGCTGAGATCAATTGACTAAATCACTGTAGGACTGTGAAAGGTGGTGGATAGCTCATGAGAGATAAGAACTAGGTCCATCAATTTCTGGAATGCGAGTTGCTGTGAATTTTGGAAAGAGGGAGGAAACAGGAATACGATGAGGATGATGGGGAGGAGTGCGAGCGCAAGACTATAAATAGTGACTCACAAACGATCCGGAGCTTTGCATACTCCAACGGTTGCAACTAGACCACATGGCGTGATAGAATTATTTAAGCATTTTCGTGGGGGTGTGGTAAAGACTCGAAACTTACATGGGACCCTCCCCCATTTGCACCTCTCTCTCTCTCTTTCTCGTTGCCTCTCACACACACACTCCCTTGGGACCCTCCTCCTCTTTTGGATCTTTAGTGCTTCCTCGCACACACCCTCGTGTATACCCTCTGAACTAAGAGAGGGAACAACGCAGGACGTTACGTTCCAGTGTTTAGCGGCTTGCTGGAACGAGGAGGTGTATCCGGGCGGCACACGTGGTCCACTTCACATAAAAACATAAAGAATTGGCAAAAAGGTTTCTTTTACTATTTACCGGCCCCTATTGTCGTCGACCAACTGGTCCCACAACGTAGACCAACTACGGATTGTGCATCATATTAGGCAAGATAGGGTCGATTCAGCCTCTCAGATGTCTGCACGTGTGCAAAGTGTCCGTATTCCGTCCCAATCAAGTTTCTTTATCCATGGTCTTCCTACGACTTTAGCAAAAAAATTCATGTGGAAAAAGCATTTGGGAAGGGAGCACAACATGGTGTAGAAAAGTGTTAAAGCATTGGAAAGAAAGACACGTGTTGTCAACTGAATAGACGTTTGAATAAAGTATATCGTTGTTCTTCATGCATGGGAAGGTGCCCATGCTCACCACATTTCCTCAATTTATGGGCTACCAAGCCTTTGGCAATTCAGCGTTAAATCATGACACTTCTTTTGTATGAGCACTGCCTTAAACTTTTTATTTTACTTTCAATGCCTGCAGTTGTGGTTTTAAGTTTTTAGCTCTATGGAGAGAATGCTTGTTGACATATAGTGTTTTTCCCCCATAGATTCATGAACCAGGTTCTTTCCTTTTCCCATTTATCATGCCTTTCCATTGGGGTCAACTAAACAAGGGCCACACCAATGGGTAGCTAGTTTGAAAATAAACTAATTTTGCAGACTCACCGCTTGCCCCTTGAGCTTCTTTCTATTGCTCAACCAAGCTAAAAGGTAGCTTGTAATGTTGTGCAGATTGGGCTATCTGTCATACCTCTTTCTTTCCTGCATACATATAGGATCTGTTTCCATGATTAAATCTCCTTTGTGGCATTAAGTTTGTTATTATTGTCTTAAGTAAAGGTCATCTTGGGTGAATGAACAACAGTCTGACATCAAATATGAAAATTCCTCCATGGAAATTCCGAAAACATGAGTGATAAGAAATGGAACATTTGGACAATTATATGTATTCCATATGGTTCATGGATGTCCACTTGTGGAATGGAACTTTACTTGACCTAGATGCAATTTAGAAAGCATTCAAGGTGTCTGTGTTAGCACAATAAAGTAAACACAAAAATTATCTTGTCTACTTGTGATCTTTAAGTATATTGATAGCAACAAAATTTATCATAAGATTGTTATGGGTCCAAATTGGCTAGTATATAAGAAACACTTGCCCCAAGGATTGAGTTCTTAAAATTAAAATGTTTTGTATTTATTTTTTTAATTATGATTTATAAATCAATTTTTTTTAATTTATAACCCAAAAAAATGTTGCATTATATTATTATATAAAGGTGTACTTAAAATTTTATCATTAAAATGTCATTTTCAACCAACCATAATTGCATATGACATTTTTCTTTTAACACAAGACAAGTGTGCAAAAGACAATTTTTCTGCTAATAAAATGATGACATTGGATACAATCACATTAATAGGTACCATTAGCAATCATAACCACTGTTTAATTTTTTATATTTCAAATTGTAAAATGATAAAAAAAAAAACTACAAATGGACTTAGTTTTATGTAATTTTATTTTCAATACATTGGTACACATATCCCAAAAAAATTGAATTGATCTAATGGATAGAAAATACATTATTTTATGTAACCAATGTTTTTAAATGGTAATTAAATGGTAGAAAACCATAAATTGCAATTTGAATTTTTTTAAATGATATAATTTTGGAAATTTTTTAATATGATCCTTAATATTAACAAAACTTTGAAGATTTTTTTTAAATTTTAAATGATGTTTTAAAAAGATTTCAAGATTATTCTTTTTTTTAAAAATGAAAAAACATAGGTTTAATGGAATGGATGTGGCTCCTATTAGCATGGTTGGACCCCACTATGTTTGCCACATAGATAGAATGAAAATTATGGATTCAAAAAGCATGAAAAAATGAAAAATTTAAAAATAAAATGTAGTGAAATTTTTCTAATACAATTTTTTTCTTAATGCCATGATTTTTGTCATGTTTATCATTTATAACTCATTTCACATTGAAATATCACATGAGTTTTTGGACCAAAAACACGTTTAATAATATCTAAAAGGTGGTATACAAATATGTTTTATTAAAAACATAGGGGGTAATTATAATATACATAGTTTCATAATTATTATAATTTTAGGAATTGTAATTACTTTAAGATGTGGAATATTTTTAATATCAAAAGTGAGTCAATTATTGATGTTTTTACCCAATTATTGTGAATTATATGGAAAGTAAAAATAAAATAAAGGGTGAAAACACACTATGGTGACCCCCTTTGGGGCACTTTTGGGTCTAGTATTATAGTACATATAATATAATTGTTCCAAAAATATGATACATTTAATTTTGGGTATCAATTTTGATTTTTGGGCCTTACAATTATTATTTTCACAAAACTAATGGTATATAATATTTTATTCAAAATAATAATAAATTTAATTATTTATCTTAAAAGATCCATGTGAATATATACATTGGTATAATAGGGTCACTATTTCATTTTAACTACACTAATTTCAAGGCTTCATTAGTCAATAAAATCATCAATTTTAATGAAATTTAAAAAATGGCCTATCTAACTATGCTTGTCATCTTTCATGTGAATATGATTACTTGTCAAATTTTCAATTTACCACACATTTATTGCATATTTGTTGAAAAAAATCATTTTTTGAAATTAATCACATGGTATCCAAACATGATTCAAACTATATGAAATGACATGGTTCAATATACTCTCAACTTTCATAAAAAAATAAAAATCATTAAAATTATTTTTGAAGTATATTTTTGTTTTTGAATACACACATACACTCCATGTGTTTCTACAAGTAAACTCCAATCTCCCACTTTGTAAAATGAAATGAATTTTTTTTTTTTTAATTTTTTCCTTAGGTTATATTATAACATAATATGTAAAAATATTATGAAATTCTTTCAAAAGTTTGAAGTGCGATACACTCAAACATGCACACCCCTAGAAAATAGTACAATGTGACATCCCAAAAGGGGTCACTGTAGTGTGTTTTCACCCTAAGTTCTAACAAATAAAAACTAAAATATATTTAAGCTAATCCTAACATCAAAAAATATAATGATCTTCATATTTTAATTTAATGAACACATTGAATTGAGTATTTTGTGTTTACAACACCCCAAATCCAACTTTCCCCCCTTGTTAAATGAATATGTTTTTGATGTTTTTCCTTCTTTTTTTTTGGCAAGCAAATCATCATACTCTCAATAGAAAACATGGATGATATTTCATCATATTTGCACTCATTTTTGTGCTCCTTGCATGTTTTTATATGCATGACAAAATTGAATATCATCTACTTTACCATGTTTTCACCCTTGAATGTGAAAAGTACATGTTTAACTTGATCAACATGGCCATTAATTTTGAGTTATTCAAGTTGTGGATAATCAATGACTTTCTCACGACTTTAATAATGGAAACATGCCACATGGTTAAGGTGAGGTCCATAACAAAAATCAACAAGAAATTATGTTCAATGAATGTAATGCATGAAATGTTTAAGTTGTTAGATTTAAGATATGGGTACAAGAACACATTAATAAGAAACATATGTGGCCATTTAGGTGATTCCTCCAAAAACAATGAGTTAGTTAGTTAGATTGACAAAGCAATTAAGATTAGTTCATAAGGCGATGGAATGACAAAAAACACCCATGCAAGAATAATGTCAAATTTTCCTATTATGTAAAGTTTTATTTCAATTATTGTTCAAAACTATGTCATTGTCAAGTCATTTGAAATGATTTGACGATAGCTCTAAGGGAAACAAAAAATGGTTCTATAATGTTTAAATTTGGTACACTAAAAGAAATTTGAAAAATAACAACTCAATTTATGATTGGATTTTAATTGTAATTATACATTTTCAACTACAAAATGCTCTAGTCATTTTGGACAAGTCCCATTGAACAATTAATCACAAAAGACCCAAATGGCTTGGAAGTCATGTCAACAATCGCAAACTTTTGACTAAAATCCATTTTCTCATCCATTACCATGAATGACCATGAATATGATGCGGACCCCATGTAACTTATGTGGAACTTGACTTCATAACTAAATTTATAATTATTTTATGGATAGTCACACAATGTCAAGTGTCTTAACTACCTATCCTAGCCTAGCTATGACTAATTAATTATCTACCTACTTAGGTATTAATAATAGGTAGGGCTACTTAACTACAGTTACATAAGGTTACCTAAGGGTACTAAAGGTAATAGGTCCTACTTAAAGGCTTTTCAAAGGCTACATAAGCCTACACAGGGGCCACCTAATGATTACATAAGTTTCCATAAGGGTATTATAAACTAGCTATGATCTACATAAGGCTTACTTTGTGCCAACTTAAAGGCTACTTTGGTGCAATCATAACCAATGAACCAAAAATGGCATTGGACCATGAATAATAAATAAATCAAAATTAAATAAATATTTATGTTTTTCCATTTAAAAACCATGGCAGTCATGGCAAGTTGTTATTATCTGAATCTTCAAAATATATATTAAATATTTGAATCTCAAATAACTAACTATCTAAATATTTGAATTGATAAATAAATATTTTTATTAATCAATCCAATTTAGAAAATTAAATATTTAATCAAATATTTATAAATTAATTATTTGACTCAATTAACAAATTAATTGTCTGAATTGATTAATTTAGATTGATTGTTAATTATTTAATCTAAATAATTTGGTCATAGTAATTAAGTTAATTACATATTAATTAATATGTAATACTAATTAATAAGTTATTTTAAAACGAATTTATTATTAAATATTAATCATTAAATGTGAATTTATTTAGTTATTTATTTTTTAGCAATTTAAATATGGTCACAAAATAGTGGAAAGATAGTACTTCTGTAGTGGCAACCTAGGGCACAATTAAGTAGTTATATTAATGATCATAATTGACAACTAATTAGAAGTGTCAAATATAATGGGTGATGAACATGCATGCATATAACATGATCATGTGTCAATGTTGTACACTAATTACAATGTAGTTGTGAATTGGGTGTTACATCTACATGAGTTGTAATGTAGTTGCCACATGCAACTAAAATGCAACTTGCTAAAAAGTTAAACATGATTGACTATGTTTATGCGTATGATGTGTACATTACACTATATTGGTGTCCCATTTGCAACTAAATTACAATTCCAATACAACTCATTGATTTTTAACATGGCATTTTATTTATTAATTGCTCATATTTTCATATTCTAGTTATATTATAATTGTATATTAATTGTTTTGGAGCTTTAGTTGCAAGGCAATATGGTTCCAATGGATAGGAATTTTCATAGTAGCACCTATTGTGTTAAAAGGAATCAATTTTGCAAGGACTATCCAAAATACTCATATAATAAAAACATTTTGATGGGAAAAAAATTAAGAAAATAAAGATCCATTAATTACATTCAAAAAACATTCATACTTTAAAATATCATGGAGTTTTTAAAAAATTAAAATTCAAAAAACTTTTCAAAATTAATCCAAAATTTTAAATCTTTATTTAAGTCTTTTATCACATATAAATAGGGTATAATGTACATGATGTGTTAAGAAAAGCTATAGTTTATTATACAAGAAAACATGAAAATGTAAAAAATGAATTTTTGGTTATGATTTGAAATTGTTTCATTTTTAAAGACAAAACATTGAATTTACAAGGAACCAACACAATTTTTAAAATTCATATTTATTCAAAAGTGATAAACCAAAAAAATGTCATGTATTGGGAGAATTATAAGCATTTATTATAACAATTTGCAAAACAAATTGTTGAAAATTCATTCATATGAAATAGTTATTTTTAGGCAAAAGGACATGTAATCCCTTTTTAAAATAATCATGTTGTAATTTATTTACAACCACCTAAAGTATTTAAGTTAACTAAAGGCTCCCTAATGTATCTCAACTATTGCTTAAGGGTTGGCTACTAAGGACTACATATATTTTAAGTCCAAAAATCATTACACCAAAATGTGTCTTTTACAATGTGTTTTATTCGCCTACAATGGCATAAGTGACTAGAAAATGGCATAAGCTACTTTAAAAACAACTAGAAAAATGACTATAGTTAAATAAGACCTATCATAAAAGACATGTTTTAGCATAGTGAATTTTTTTTAAAACATTTGTACATTAATTTTGTCCTTGTTTATTTACAAGCTTTTATGGTTACTACCTTCCATTTCATTTTCCCTTTACTCACAAGTATTGAATTTAAGTTAAATATTAAATAAAAACTTTGTTTGACACCTTCAACAAGATTTTTAGTCATGTGGTCATACACATGGTTACAAAATTATTACTAGAATTAAAAACATGGCAAATTTGATTTTTTTGAATTGCCAAAATTACAAATTACATTTGATTTTTTGAGATTTAAACATTTAACTTTGATCTAATTTTTTACATTGCATTGAAGGTCTTTTTCTTCAATTTTTGAGGTAAGCAACTATCCAATACATCTTAACCAAAGTTGGCTACATGTCAAAAATTCAGTAAGTAAAAAATGTTAAGAAACTTGCTATGTTTTGGTGACCTTTGAGTACCTATTATTTTAGTATGGTGATTTCAAAGAAACATTTCCTCATAACGTGGTGATTTTAATATTTTTTCTCCAAAATGGTCCTTTGTACCTAGTTGCTTTAGATTTTTTTTGTTAATGCAATGCAAAAATTTTAAAAGCAAACCAAACTAAACTAAACATAATGCGTAAAATTTCAAATACATTCATTTATATTCATGCAATGAAATTATTTGTCACCATATGAAGTGGAATTGTTTAATGTTGAAGGCTCTGGATATGGCCATGGCTCAAATGATCACTTAAAGTTGAACAGTTAATTGAAGTTCTAACAACAATGCAATGACCTATCAATGTTTGGTAGAAAAATTAAAAAATAAACACTCTAATCAACACAAACATAAGACATTGGAAGCAAGTGACCATGAGTAGGTAAGGGTGAATGCAAGTTAAGGTGGACCAAAAAACAACACTTGAAAATACCCAAAGTTCATTTCCTTTGCATTTTTCTATATTTTTAGTCACATAATTTTCTAGTTAGAAAAGAATGTCTCCACATAGGTGTATTCAGTAATACATACTTGACCCACCCACAATGCCAAAATGTGTCTTTCATGACTAGAACATTTTGCAACTATGTTCTAATTTTGTCATGTAGTCATATGTCCATTAGTCATATACCATAAATCATTTTTGTACTACATTGTGACTACATTATGACTACATGACCACAAGGTAAGTTTCTAAGGTGGGTACCTAGCTAGTATGTATTTAACTTAAGTAGTACCCAAGTAGGTTGTACATAGGTTAAATACATACTAGCTAGGTATCTACCTACTAGTGGCCATTAGCTAGGTAATAGGTACATACAAGATTAGGTAAGGTACCTAGTACATACCTAGTTTAGATATTTACTAATTAGGTAATGAGTACCTAATATGTACCTACTTTAAATATGTACTAGTTAGGCATTAGGTACCTACCCCAATATGTACCTAGCTATTAATAGGTACCTAGGTGAATATGTACCTTGGTACATATTTACCTACCTTAACAACTAGGTAGTAGATATGTACCTACCTTAGGTAAATATTATGTATTAGTTACTTACCCACCTTGTTACATATTACCTACTAGGTAGGTACCTACTTTAGCTAGGTGGTTAAACCTACCAAGTATGTACTTAATAAATACCTACTAATGTTAATACTAGATACCTACTAATACCTATTTTACATATATAGTAGATGTTAAATAGGTACCTATTAAGCTATTAGTAAGTACCTACTTAGTTACTAGCTAGCTACTAATAGCCTACCTAAGTAAATATGTACCTTGATACCTACTTTAGCTATGCTAAATAGGTACCTATTAGGTTATTAGGTAGGTTATATGTTATTAAGTATGTGCCCCAGCTAAATAGCTAGGCTATTCAAGTTAGAAAAAAATTGTCTATAATAATATGATGACAACTTTTATCATGTAAAAAAAATTGGTGCAATGGTTAAAAGCTTTTCGACATGGAGGTGAAGGGTTCAAATTCTCACAATTACAACCTAGTTTTATTAGGTATAATTAAACTACTATACTACAATTTCAAAGTTGAATGTATTATTTTGATAATAAAAATACATAATTACAAGTCTACTTTTGATATTAAAACATTACCGTAGCCTAGGGTCAATTTCCACATTGACAAAACAATTTTTATTTTTTTCAAAAGATGAATTTGTTTTTAAATTTTGAAATTATATATTTTCCATCATCTAATATAATATTGTGATATGAGTAGTGAAATTATTTAGAATGTAGCCTATGATAATTATAATGATTTTCAACATGTCAATTTCGTATTTTCACAATATTTCATTTCACCATTTTGAGGATTATTTAATGACGAAAAACCTGAGGGTAAGGTACATCTAAATTAATGGCCAGCATGAAAATTTAGAAATAAACTTAAATTTTCTAACATGTGTCTAGAATTCAATGTACATACACTAGTGTGACATGTCAATTGAGCACATATTACCTTCTATTATGTGAAATAGAGTTTTCCTAAAAAGCTGATTTTTTTAATGAATTTCCAAGGACAAAAATTGCTTAAAAATTATCAATGGAAATAGTCTGTTTGAAATTTACAAAACCACCCCAGTTCACCTATACAACAGTACCTACAACAAAATGAGAGGGACTATAATTTGGGACATCTCAAAGTGACAAAACAAACAAAAGAGACAAAATGTTGGTATCTAAATTTTTTATTGACATTCCAATTTCAAAATTCAATATCTCCCACACCATAGGTTGAATGTTTTTGAAACCATCTTGGTGCACCTGCATTGTTGGCTTTCCACTGGTGCCAGAAACGTATCCCCAATTTCTCTAAAAAGTTTTTACTTTATTTTATTGAAATCTTAGTGATGAAATTACTCGAAATTCAATCACCCTTATACCCCTATACATCAAAAGATTCTCAGCAGTATCAAGAACATCCGCGCATGAGGGGAAGGGGGCCATGGTCTGAGAGATCATAAGGTCACAAAACAAACAAACTACCTTCCAAGTTCCTTAATAAATTTATATTTGAAAGTTCTTTAAAAGTGTTCATTTGTTTTATTTGAACAATATGTGAAAAAAAAAAGGTATTTCAAAGTTTGGAGGTGCAAAATGTTTGGATTTTTCCAAAAAGTTCAAAGAACTGGTGCTTTTCTTAGAACTGGCGGTTTGTCCTTGATCGAGGGTTTCAAAAGGTTCTTTAAATTTTCAAACCATGGTTCACGGTTCCATTTAGATAGCCCTTATCCATGAGTTCTTTCTTTGAGAAGCAGAGAATCACCTAACATTCGTCATGAGCCATATGTCCTCCACGTGGCTAGCAGTTCTCATGAATAGGATTTTTGTTTTAATGTATTCGAATTAGGATAATATTAATATTTAAACTATTAAATATTAATCAAAAAATATTTGAGGAGGAGGCTTGGTGAGATTTCCACAGCCTCTGGGCGCTGGTGAGGCCACGTCAGTCATCTTTATTTGAGATCTCAATTGAGGTTTTGAGATTTCAATCATTTTTAAATAAATAAATCATGGAAATTGCCATCCCCATGGATACAGTTCTAAATACCATCTTGAATTGACACATCTTGATGAACTTTGTAATCTTGGACAACTCTGTGTCACACCCTAAAAACCTCCAACAAGGTTCCTAGTGTATTTGGAGGAATGCTTATCAAGCATAAGAGCTCATGGGTCATTTCAAAAAACAGAATGGTCATACCTATGCATCTTTCGTTTTTTGAAATGTGCACCTCTGCATGTTTCATTTACCGAAATGTGTACCTATGCATGTTTTGTTTTCCAAAATGTGCAACTATGCATGTTTTGTTTTCCAAGATGTGCACCTATGCATGTTTCATTTTCCAAAATGCCCTACGGCACTTGTTTTTTTTCCTGTGGGGAGTGGGGGCAGGATTTTGGGAGATCTAAACTTGACAAACAAACAACTTCCTCAATAACTAGATGTTGGCTGGTACTTCCAAGGAATTGTTGATTCTAGTTTTACAACGAGAGATGGAGAACACGCCTACTTACACCTCACACCACCTATACATTTGGGTTCCTACGTAAGAAGATAAGGCTGGTGGGGCCAGAGTGAACCAGCACCCACCATCACACCATCCACTGGATGCCCGTTATGACTTATAACTCAGTTGTGGATGAAACCTCAACTGAGTTAATATCTTGTTTCACCTTTGTAACCCACTCTATAGATAGGTAAATAGGTACAAAAATAGGTAACTACTAGGCAAGTAGATCGTTTAAACACCAGTAAGGCTTCTCTTGCTACCTACCTGCTAACAACCAACTTGGATTGTCAGTAGATAGGTAGTAAAACAGCAACTGAGCTAACTACCATGATTAGCTACTGAACTGAAACCCAACAGAAAACTGTTTCGTGACCACTTACCATCCATCCTTCATGGTGTGCTAGTGGGGTGCTACTTCACTCTGGTCAGCCAGTGGTGGCTACTAGGTAAGTAGATACATGTGGCTACTTAGTACATAGCTAACCACAATGGTCACTACCTATCCGAGAGTAATACAGCTCAAACTGTTTCCAGTCGACACACCATCCATCCTGTTGAATGCTGTGTTTGGTGTTCGTTCACCAACACCAAACAATGTTGAGTCTGGCCCAGTTTAATAGGAAATGTTTCAGAAGATGTGGGACCAAATGAACACATCATCATCGTCAATTGTAATGAGCTTCTGGCTTATGTGGCAGCATGCCGTTACCCCAGCTATATCACATACCATGCTATATTTTTGACAGTTTCATACCTCCCCAACAATGTTATACACGTTCCTGGTTGCTGGTTGGCTGCACCTGTGACTCATGCTCTCCCGTGTCTTGTAACCTGGATGCTCAGCACTCCCACACAATCAACTTTAAGGCCCTGTGAATAGTTTCAGCATTAACACAGCTCGACTATTTGCTGCAAGCGTTGCCATCTCCCCAGTCTTGTTGCCTCTCACTGGTCACCCAGTGCATTCCTGCTGTCTCAAATTGTGTGACGGGTGGGACAAAGTGAAACTTTTGGTTTGTGCCAACCACAATTCGAGACATACAAAGAACCTACTCCAGAGATACTTTCAACTATGCACTATATACCTCCACAGTCCCAGCTTGCATTGAACTCCAACTTAGGTAGCCTACAGTGCTTAAAATGCTTGTGGATTGTGGGTGAGAGGTAGGTCTGATTCAAGAATTTGTCCTTTCAGAGCTTTTGGAATTGAATGGACTTTCACCTCGGCCCCAGTAACGTCATCCAAAGTCGCCATCCTGACGACATCAACTAGCAAGGTCAAGAGCAGAGATCTTGCAAGATTTTATGCCAGGCTCGAGGAATGGGAATACCCCGTTCTCATCATTAACGTCCTATTAAACTCCTTTATTCCGTTTAGTCACATGGAGCAACGGCTGCAGGTAGCAGATTCGCAAGCAAAACTTATCAAGAGTGACATCTAAGGCGCCACCTTTTTTTGTTTTTGTTTTTCTTTTGTGGGGAAATTTTCAAACGGGTGGCTACACACAGAAGAATAATTCAACCTGGCTGGCTAGGATCTGGAACTTTGTTTAATCATCAAATGGGCAGTAGACGGAAGAACCGGCTATTGATCATAAACATTTGGTTCCGCGCCACGCTTTTCAATAGCTCACATGTTAAATCTACTTTATTAGTAGCCAGCTTTAATTGAAAATATGGCTAAATGTGCTAAAAGTTTACAAACTGTTACAACATTCATGCTAATAGGTATAGTGGAATTTTCTTAAATGAATGTTTTCTCTGATTTGCCCTTGTTGTTAATGTATGTCACATAGGACAATAACACCCATTCAAATATTTGAAAAATACAATGAAAAATGGTAAAAGAAAGATGAGTCACATTTCATTCACACAGCCATTCTTCAACATTAAAACATCACTATCACACTCCTTGACAATGGCGCTAATGGGTGAGCAACGAGTGGTGAATGAATGAACAAGTGAGTGAGTTCAAAGGAACAAGAAGGAATCTTTAGAACATATTTCATCCCACATCATTGAATATTTTTGAAATATTTTCATGTCATGTGGCTTCACTTTTTGTGACACGGTAAAATATTCCCTAGTGAAACCCGGAATATTTTACCATATGGACAAAGGTTCAACGTGAAGACATGAACTACTCTAGTAATGGTTGTATTCAAATGTTTGAGCCATGGATTATAGCTCAACAATTAGTTAAGCTTTAGTTCCGTAATTTTCATTAGTATTAATGATTTGAATGCTTATAAGCCTTCAAGTAGTAATTATTAATAGTTGAATCAGCTTTTGTGATATTTTTAGGCATATAGTAATTCTTTATTTCAGTTGATGTAGTGTTTAATCAATTAAGCACCTAGTAAACCTTTTAAAGTACATTATCCCTTTTATGTTATAGAGAAGGGAAAGGGGATGTAGAATTAGATGTGATTTATTGATATATAGTGAATACAAGCCCATAATTAACAATAGCAATTCACCATGACAAGGTTAAGTTAGTCTGTAGAAAAATCTTCAAACACTAATGATGTACTTGTAAGATTGTTAGGATGTAATCCTAATACATCTTTATTTAGTTTCACTTCTATTAGATTTTTAAATAGAATCAAATCAAACTTAAGTATTAACATTTCCGCCTGAGTAGCCTCAGGTGAATTACAACTTTACAATTGACTTAAAAGATAGATCACAATTGTAAAAAATCTAGAATGCGATGAATGGTGCGAACGAGGTACTCAACTCGGTGCTCCATGGGAAGGGGGTTGATTAACCCTCATAGCCAACGATAATGACCATCACCAGGAACCCACGTTCGACAATGGAAACAGACATCATCATCTTCACATTGACACTCTTCAGACCTTTCTAACGCAACTCCACGAGCAGGAACGAATTCTAAATAGATTGCTAAAGCATGTGGGTTAGGAGATAATCGACGATCCCATGTCGAACGATTGACTCGAGTGCACACCACTTGTCTGGGCGGTTCTTCTTCGCGTGGCCGTTGAAAAACAATCACATCGAGCGGTGCTTCTTCAAGCTCTTCCTATTCTACTGGTGCAACTGGAGGATTCGAAGGCATAGCGACATCATCCGCCATGATTAATTCTCACCTGCATCAACAAAAACCAAGAAAGTAGTACAGACAATGTGGTAATTGCGTTCAGAAAAAATCGAAGTCTTTTTACTTAACAATTTTAGGGTAGGCGTAAGGTGTGGGAGTGACGGGGAAACCTCATGAAAACTCGAACATCCTAGATCTAATGGATTCATCAAACCCTAATTTCGACGACGAATCTAAAAATATGTGGGGGTTTTTTGTGGTGTAAATTTTACTTCCAATTTACTATGTATTACATAGTTAACTAGTGCATGGTAAAATAAATAGGTAAGGGATATCAAAAGAGTAAATGGTACACGGGAATGATAGTTCAACCATTGAATTAGTCAAGTAAAAATTCAAGGACATTACTTGTTACTACTGATAAACTATCCTAATATTTAGTTACTTAAAGTAATTAGGATGAAAAAATAGGATGTGAAGGTCAACGGACAGAAAGGATAAGGATCAAGCTCAAGAGACCTCATCAAAATATCCAAGATAAAAGAAGGGATGAATCCTCCAATCCCATTAGTCATGAGGATGGTCATCCTATTTGATTGGAAGATGGGATATTTCTTATGTCTCACTAAGCCCAAGAATTCTCATCTTAAACTCAATTGGATGGCAATTTATTTTCAATTCTCATTAGCTCTAGAAAGATGAGGAGGCCATTGATTAAAGCAAAGGATTTCAAAGCTTTCATTGAACAAGGGGAACAAGCTCAAGGAAGGTCATGGAGGCTTACCAAGGGAGAGGGTATTGTGTGTATGGGGGAAAAAAAAGAAAGAGGAGGAGGTGTGAGGAAGAATTTTTAATTTTTATGTGTGGAGAGGTGTTCATGGAAAAGGTGTGTGCAAGAATCAAACATGGAAGGAAGTTGTGTGTAACAAGTACTTGTAACAAAGCCTTTGGATTTTTGGTTCAATTAGTTGTTCCTCCCAAATCCACCGTTGGATTTGTGTCAAAATGAAATTAGTTTTAGTTTGGAAGGTGTTGAAAGTTCTCCCCAATTTTCAGCATCATCGGGTTTGTTGTCAGGGAGCTACACTGGTTGGAAGTAAAGGGTCTTGTAGTGGAGTTCATGGAAGGATTTCCATGACAAGGCCTTTGGATTTTTATTTCAATTAATTGTTCCTCCCAAATCCACCGTTGGATTTGTGTCAAATTTAAATAAGTCTTAGTTTGAGAGGTGTACAAGGTTCTCTTCAAAATTCAGCATCATCGGAGTTGTTGTAAGGGAGCTACACTTGTTGGAAATAGAGGGGGTTGAATTGTTTATTTTTTCCTTCAATCTAAGCAAAATGGTTTCTAGTGCAAAGCTTAACTCTTGATCTAAAATAAAAATAAAAAATAAAAACTTATGAGATTTTGTAACATGGCTCCTTTTATATTAGCTTTCCAAAAATTCAATGCATGTTAGAATAAGAGGTTATATGTAGATGTTATGACAAATGAAACGAAAGGGTTCCAACCATCAAGCGTGACATTGGATTGAACATCAACATACGGCTCCTTCATATTCCATCATGGTGAATTACGATTATCTCACAATGTTTTTGTATTTTCAAATTGGACACAACACATTAGATCCTTAGTGAATTTCATTACTTACCTTGAACCGCCTTATTTGTTAGAACTACAACTACATAATAGTTCCACTTCCAACTGGTTTTTTTTTGTGAGTGCATATCTTAATGGTGAAGGTGTGCAAGAATTCTTAATAAAATGGTGCTTTTAATTTGCAACATTAATGTGAGAAGGTTCTGAAGAATGGAAACACTAGTTTGGGTTCAAGATTATAGACATAATTTGATCACAAATGCAACAAAAAGGTTCACAACGTCACCAAATCCTATTGTACATATTGAATGCACCACCTTTGAAGCATTCACCACAACTAAAACAATCTAACTCCTCCGAGAATGATAAAACTATAACATAGTGCAAAAATCTTTTGACCACATGGTATTAAATTAGTTATTCCTACATAATCCTTTGAACTTCTCTATTAACTTTCCCATGGTCAATTGTACTTTTGTATTGATACTCCTTTTAATAGTGAAAATGAAATAAACATAAGAAAATTGATGCAAACACAACTTTATTATCATATCATTGACTTTCACATGCTTTAGCTCCCCCCAACATGAGCTCCCAATTCCATGTGGGATAACAAATGAACCTTTCAATCCACCCACAATACATTATGTTTTCTAGGATATGATACAAGTGTTTACATTGCACCCATGTCCCATGCCCACCCAAGAAAACTACTAACATTGCAACCAAACTTTAGCTCTCACCAACAAATGTGAATTCCCAACTCCACATGGGATAATGAATGAACTTTTCAATCCACCCATAATACATTATGCTTTGTAGGATATGATATAGGTGCTTACATTGCACCCATGTCCCACACCCACCCAAAAAAGTTGTTGACATTACAACAAAATATATGCACGAACAACCTAGGTAATTCCAACTATCACAAGTTTGTAACATTTATGCCCAAAGAATATGTTTTTCAATTTGTCCATACCAATGTTGGGTAGTTTTCACCCACTTGCTGAAAACCAACATTGATTTTCAATCCGATTCTCAATGAGAATTGACTAGTGAGAACTGGCAATGAAAACCACCATGAGAACTAGAATGAAGGTTCTCATTGGACGTGAAAATTGTCTAGTGAAAACCACCTAGGTTCTAACCTAGCATTCAATCTAAGAATCGAACTAAATCTCACATTTTGAAAAGGGTCTGGTTCTCATGGTAAAAAATAAAAAGTAAATATTAGAGTTACATGGAAAGTCATGCCCTTTTGGGCCTTAATTGCACCCCCCCCCCCATTTCATGTTTCATCCCCTCTTGACTATTGTCTACAAAGTCATGAAATTTTATTATATAAAGGTATGAAATACTAAAACTCAACATTAAATGCACAAGGCTACAAAACATTTATAGCTACAATACACATAGCAACAGCAATGATTAGTTTCACATTTGGGGAAAAAAAAAGATAGGGCAAACTCAATTTAGCACCAAATTTGCTATTAAATTGAATTTCATGCTTGGCTAAAATTCAGTGTATTTTTTTGTCCTATAAACCATGATTTTGTGAAAACTATCCTTGAAAATCAATAGTTCAAAATTTTGTGAAAACCGTTGACCCAAAAAACAGCCTAGCCAAAAAAAAAAATTAATTCTAATAATTGGGGCGATTCTCAGAATGGAAATTTTTTTAAGAACCAAGGTGATTCTTAAAACTTTCCCCAAAAACTGAAATTGATGGTTCTTACAAAAAAATGAAAACCACCCAACACTAATCCATACTTTAACAGTTGGACATCCACAAGGGGCAAAACAATTGTTAGGATAAGTATTTTACCAACCTCCCAATTATTGGTGTGTTGTTGTGTTAATTTGAACATTAAATGCCTTCTCACCTTTTTACCACAACGAAATGTAGGCCAACCACTTCCATATATAGGCCTGATGAAATTCTACATGCAAACAATAAGCATTTGGCAATTGTTTGTAGTAGAATATTCACCTCCAAATAGACTCTGAAGGTTAGTCCTATGCTCAGAGTCAAAGAGAAACCCAACCTCTTCTAGACATGATATCAATTTTTGAGTTAGGTTGACACCATGTTAAATCAGCCATACAATTGAGACTTGCACCCTAACAACCACAAACTTTCATGCAAATGTACCCACACAATGCCTTAAGTCATGAGAACAAAACCAATGTTTATGATGCTCCAATGCTTTAGTTTGAAATTGAACCCAAAAACCAAAATAACATGAAGTTCAAATCCCACTTTTGTTTTATGTGTATTCCTTTTTATTGACACATGTTTATATTTTTTCCAATGTTAAACATTACATTCCGAAACTAAATGGGCATCAATCATAATGTACAAACCATATTCACATATAATTTGTTTCACCTCTAACCCACCTTGAAAAACTTTAAGATACACAATATGTGACTTACATGGTGGCCGATATAGTGCAAGTTGTTAACACTATTAGGTTGACTTAGGGGAACAACCACAATGTGTAGATGAAAAAATTGACATGGTCCGGCCTATGAAAGTCATCATCTGCCCTTGAAAAATAGTTGGTGCTACACTTGGCCAAACCAAACACCTTTTCCCCCTTGATTGTAAGAGTTCATGTCATGAATGATGACCTAGAAGCATAATTGGCAATGGTTGCCACAAGCTCAGCTAGATCCCTCGACAAATGGGCCCACTTCAATATGAATTCATTCATGTCAAGACCATGTTGAATGGACCAGCTTGAAAATAATGTCAATATAACGTGGATTGCTTTAAAAAATGAATGTTAAGGGTAGAAGTTCCTAAGCTAATTAGTACCATGGGTCATCCTAGTAACTAGGTGGTTATTAATGGTAAATTTACCATCTTTTACCAAAAGATGAAGCTAATGGGGTTAATTAGTTGAATGGTTGGTGGTAATCCACCAATCACCTAGTGGATTTATAAAAAGGATTAGGATGAAAACCTATTTTCATCAAAAGGATATAAACCTTGTGTGATCTTAAGGGAAATGGGGATTAAAAGCACCAAAAGATGATTGTAAATCATTCTATTGTATTTTTAGATTGGAGTTTTCAATGAGATCCTTCTCTTGGGAAAAAATGTGTTTGTCACATTAGAAGGAAAGGAGGAAAGTATGGGAACAAGTTGTATTTTGATTCTTGTAATGGAAAATGGTTGATGGATTCTAGTGTGTGACCTTGTGGGTATTTGGTTTTATTTAAAATATGATAGAAAACGAAATAGAATAATTCATATTAAACCCATATAGAAATTGTTATGTTCATATATTTGTTCTTTGTTTCTTCTATAAAATTTAATATGATATCCACTTTCTAGTTTAGCTTCTATAGTAGGAAATATTTTCTACCATAGGTTGGAAGTTGCTAATAGATAGGAGTAGCAAGGAGGTAGACTTGAATGTTGAGGTCTACAAGGAGTGGAAAGTTGCTATAAACAATACACAATAATCATAAAGGGTATGTAAGCACTATAGATGGTACACAATAGGTGTTGGAGGCATGCATACCCATTGAAATAAATTATCCATCTCTAAAGGTACCTTAGAAGGTCTAGAAAGTAATTGCCATCTAGTCCCCTCTTATTTTACTCTTGTGTCAAACTCCTTCACTAAAGGTTTCACTAGCTAATGTAGTGTTATGTTTAGATGGTAGGATGGCTTTCATAGGATAGACCTTTATTATTTCATTTCTTTCTACATGGAATCTTACGTGCTTACTATTTGAGCAATTGTAGTAGAATAAACTACTAATTATTACTTCTAGATACTTGCTAAATGGAGATTTCCCTATTATTATTTGAGTAGTTGTAGTAGAATAAGTAAATGATAATAATCTTTTTGGAAATAGGAATACATTTGTAACCCTTGGCATTGCCTTCATGAGGACAGTACAATGTTTGGGGACCACATTTTCACCCCTTTACAATGAACATAATCATCGCATGTTGCTATGTACAAAGTCTAGGTGCCAAGTTTTCTTGAGTGTTACAACTAGATGAACTATGCATACTCTTAGCAAGATTACAAGTCAACATGTCTATCCACTTGACATTGTTGAACTTCTAAAAATACGAGCAAAACAAAATTAGCCCAAAAGTGGAAAAACTCAAAAAATGAAAGAAAGTTGATGTACATAATTTGCAAAAAACATTATTATGTGAGCCATGAACCCCCCCTCCTTGTCTCATGTGAAAATGCTCAAAATTAAACCTAAATGCCAAAAGCTAAGCTAGTTGCCAAGCTTGTGACCTTTAGTTTCACGTGTAGTGTAAGACAAAAGCCACTAACAACGAATCATCGCATATTGAAAGTCTGCACCTTATAAAGACTGGGCATTTTTGTACTTGTAGCAAAAGGCCTTGTGTTGATCTTGTAGCTTAAGTTTGATTAGTTGTTTAATATGCCTATCAAGCAATTAAGTCCAATGGAACAAACATGTATACTCTTTGTCAACCATCCTAACTTTTGCATCCCTAAAATTGTAAATGATTCTAACATCATTCTATTTTGCTTACACATTATCCACCATGAATCCCTTGAAATTACTAGTTGGACTATTACAAAAGAGGAGCAATTGAGAAAAATCAACCTGGGTACTGAAGAAAACCTACAATAGGTGAAAGTGAATGTTAGTCTTGAATTAATCATAAGTGTTCAATTGGTTGAATTATTGAAGGAGTTCAAAGATATCTTTGCTTGAACCTACAAAGATTTGAAGGGGATACGGCCACCCTGAAATAGCTCAACATCGAATCGAGCTAGATACATTAATACCACTTGCTTATGAAGCAAAGTATTGGGTAAATTTTAACTATGCAACCATTATCAAACAAGACCTTAATAAACTACTTACTATAGCTCATTAAACTTGTTAAAAGGTTATTTGGCTATCACCAATACACTAAAGAAATCTTGTAATATTAAACCATTATTTTTGCAATTGTGTTGATTGCGACTATATTTGATTTTTTTTCCAACTAATTATCAATGTTCACACTTTATATGGTGAAATGCAACTATGTTGCGACTACCATGCAATTATTAACATATTCATCTTTTCATTTGGACAACTTTTGGAATCATTTCATCCATGAATAGGCTCATTATATGTTCCGTTCGTTGCATTGGGGATCAAAATTAGTTGCAACCATATGCCATATACATAGCCCTTTGATGTATACTAGGTTGTATTATAACTAAATTTGGGGTTGTTATATATTTAAAGAGTTTATTAAGAGTACATTATATAGTAATTATGGGTAGATTAATTATATATTTTGAACATATTAAAGGTTTTATCAACATGATTTTTGTGGTGAATTTTCACCATTTCATGATATTACTTTTCAAAAAAAAATTACCTTTTTTTATTTTTATATTTTCAACAACCTTCTCACCTTTCTTTGTCTTTAACACAACAAATTTATTGTGACATTTTTCGTCCATGACAAAAAAAATACAATGATCACAATGTGAGATGTAACGGAATATGCCATTCATACCCATTACACCCAATTTTTTTGAAACATCAATTGAAATTTCAAACAAGTTACATGAACTTGAAATCAATTCATATTTCCATTTTGAAAATTATTATTTTGAACAGAAATTTTCTACTTTGATTTTGAATATTTGTATTTCAACATGCAAATTCATATCTCAATTCTGAAAAATTATATATAAATCTAAAAAACTGATTTTCAATTATGTAAATTATTATATGAAATTTATTTTTTAATCGAATTATTTAAATTTAAATTCTGGAAATTATTATTTGAATTTAAAAAAATGTTCTCTGAATCCACAAATTGTTATTTGCATTCTGAAAATAAATATTTGAATTTTTAAAATGATATTTGGATCTGAAAATTGATATTCCAATTCCAAAAATTGAAATTTCAATCATGAAATTTTTTATTTGAATTCAAAAAAAAATTCAATCTGGAAAATTGATAGTTGAATTCTGGAAATTTTATTACTTAAATTTAGAAACTGATATTTGAATTCTGAAGAAAATTATTCAAATCTGAAAATTACTCCATATTTTGATTTTTAGAATGGAAATGTCAAGTTTCAAATTTAAATACAATTTCGAATTCAAATAAATTTTCTTAGAATTCTGGTACAAATTTTTGAATTCAACTAAAAATTCTCGGAATTGAGATATAAATTCTCAGATTCAAATAGTGATTCTCTAAAACAAAATAAATTATTACAAAGCTCAATTTTAGATTCAAATAATAGTTTTAAATATTTAAATTTTAAAATGCAATTGAATTGATAATTTTCAATATTCAAATATCAAATTTTGGGATTTAAATATCAATTTTCAGAAATCAAATATCAATTTAGAAATTCAGATAAAAGTTTTTAGAATTCAAATATCATTTTCGAAATTCAAATATCAATTTAGGGATTGAAATATCAATTTTTTGATACCAAAAAAAATATGAATTTTGGAATTCAAATAATAATTTTTAGACTTGAAATATCAAGTTTGATATTCAAATAAGAATGTTTAGAAGTGAAATATCAATTTTCATAATCAAATAAAAAAAATTGGATTGAGATATCACTTTTGAGTTGGAAATAATAATTTTTAAAATTCAAATATCAATTTTCATATTCAAATAAAAATTTTCAGGATTGAAATATTAATTTCCAGATTGAAATAAGAATTTTCAAATATCAAATATCAAGTTTCATATTCAAATAACAATTTTCAGAGTTGAAATATCAATTTTCAGAATTGATATATTAATTTTCAGACTTAAATGTCAAATTTCATCTTCAAACAAATTTTCTTAGATTTTAGATATCTTTTTTTATATTAAAATAACAATTGTTACTTCAAATAATTGTTATGTGGAAAGGTTATGTGTGGTTGGAAGATTTGCATATATAATTTACAACATGAAAGAAGAACAAAAGATATGGGATAATTTTTTAGTTGCAAATTAATATGCAACTAAATTGTGACTAAAAGTTTATCCAATATCTTTTGTCCTCCATTTCAATTTTGTAAATTATATAATGAAATGCATTTGGAAGATTGAAAACACACATTTGGGATGAGCTTATCAAAAAGGTTTAACCCTAAAGGCTAAACCTAGAATAAAATAAGAAAATCTATTTAATTACCTACTTCCCTACTTCCCTACCTACCTAAATATTTAATTTAATATATTTTGTTAAAATTTTAATTAATATGCCATGTAATAAATGGATGATATGAATTTAATTTATTTTTCAAAGAATTCAATAAGCATGCCACATGGCAAATTGGTATTGTGCCACATGTCATGATCTAAGACCATCCAAAATAGATGATGCAGATTCAATTTATTTTGTCAATTTAATTTTTTTCAAATTTCAAATATCGTGCCACGTGCAAAAGTTAATTGGGCCACATGGATCAATTTAAGACCATCAAATATGGACAATTGATATTATAAATTTCATAAAAATATGATTTATTTATTGTTTAATTTCAAATTTTCAAAATGCACTACTTGTGCCACATGGCAATAAGAGGTTGATGACCATTTTAGTTGTAATTTTTGGCAAATAATCACAAGTTACATATGTATAGTCAACAAATGAAAATGTATTTGTTGACCATATGTCTCATCCATAGACTGTGATGACATATGGAATGATGTCATCATTTGCGATTATATGTTGGATGCAACTTCACTTATGCAATTAATGTTTTTTTAGTCATATATGTGGGGTACAACTAATTTATAGTCGCAAAGTTTAGTTGAAAATTTATGTTTTTCTTCTAGTGATAGTTATAATGCTAAAAAGAATGGCAAATTATGGATTTGTGTGGATTTTATAAAGTTAAATGTTGCCACAAAAAAAAATTCATATCCTTTCCAAGCTTTTACTAATGAAGTTATATATATTGTAGTTGGAGATGAAGTTCATACCTTTTTAATTGGCTTTTTTAGACACCATCATATTTCTATACCACTTGAGGATTAATACAAATTTGTTTTTGTTACTGATTGGGGGGGGGGCGATTTAATGGATTGTACTGTTGTTGGAGTCAGAAATGGACCGCCTACCTACCTAAGGGCAATTACAATGGCTTTTCATGAATACATTGATGTGTTCATGAAGATCTTTTTATATGACTTTATTGTTTTCAATAACTTATCTACCCATATAAAAAAACTCAAGAAGTGTTTCCTAAAATGTAGAAAGAGTTTGGCATTAGTCTCAATCGAGATAAACGTGCATTCATGGTTTGTTTGAGAACTATTTTGGGATTTATAGATTCTAAAAAAGGAAAAGCTCCAAATCCTAAGAAAATAAAGTTCATAGTCAAGATGCCAATACCCACAACACCCCAAGAAATCCAAGTGTTTAATGGAATGGCCTAGTTTGGTCTTTCATTAAATTTTTTGCCTCTATTATGGCTCCTATCACAAAATTACTCAAGGAGATTGAGGTATTGGAGTGGACAATTGAATGTCAAACCACTTTGGAAAAAAGTAAAAATTGGTGCATCAAGTTCACATTCTAATCAGTCCCAGTTGGAATTTCATGTTCATACTAACACATCTCAATTAGTAGTAGGGGCAATACTTGCTCAAAATCCAAATGGTAGGTTTGATCAACTAGTTATGTATTCTTTTATACTATTGAATTCAATTGAAAGAAATTATACCCCTATTGAGAGAGAAAAGCCTTAGCTATGGTTTGTGTTTTATACAAATTTAGACATTATCAGTTAAGTAACATGTTTGTGTTTTATGTTGATCATATGGCCTTAGGGTATTTAGTTGATAAATTATAAGTCTTTAGCTAATTAGATAGATGGATATTGTTGTTTTTTAAATATGGTTTCAAAATTGTGTACAACCATGGTAGATTTCATCTAATGGCAAATGCCTTAAGTCGATTACCTAATAACTCTCCACTTGTTGGAGTACCTAATCAAATGAATGATGTTCATATATTCACATTACAACATGAGTGGTTACAAAGTGTTTATGGGTACTTGTTAGAAGAAGTAATGCAAAAAAAATTTATTATTTCATAGAATCAATATTTGGTTCAATGAACTAAACCTTTTGCACTTCAAGGAGTATTACATTGATTTGGACAAGATAATAAGTTCTAACAAATTCTACGACTAGAGTTATATGAACTACATTGTGGAGTTGTTGGAGGACATTTTTCCTCAAATATCATTGTGCACAAATCCTTGATGTTGGCTACTAATGGCCCACTATGAATCAAGATGTTCATGAATATTGTAGAACATGTGATTAATGTTACTAAATAGGTTACCTCTAATGTAGAACCTTGCAAAATTAATTACCACTTTACTTGAAAAACCATTTCAAAAGTGGGGTTTTGACATCATGGAATTAATCAAACCAATAATCAAACTTTCAAGGAACTAGTATATTATAATAGCCATTAATTATGCAACAAAGTCGATGGAAACACAAGCACTCCACACCAATACCACTGTTGTGATTGCTAAATTTTTGTACGAACACATTTTTATATGGTTTGGATGTCCATTGACCATTTTATCTTTAGACATACCAATTGCAATGTATATTATCCACAAGGAAATAATCAAGCTAAATTTACTAACAAGGGTTAAATTGGAACCTTACTCACTAAATTACATAATGAAAATTGGAACGACTAGGATGAACACCTATCCATAGTATTTTTTTCATACAAAACTACATACAAACTTTGAACCAATCACACACCCTTTAAACTTATTTATGGATTACATCCATTATTACCAACAAAGTATTTATTACTATTTGGACCTAGAGAAAACACAAACCCAACACTTGAACTCAAGTACTCACTAGTTATTTGTTAGAGCTAAAAAAACTACATGAAGACTAGTTGATTGCACAAGACCTAGTTATTGCCAACTAATGGAACAAGTCATTATGGTCATAAAATCAATATATTGAAACCAAGTTCCAATTTGGGGACTATGTGTTATGGTTTTTAAGGGCTATTATAAGACATTCCCCTAAATTTCAAAGAAAGTGGTTTGGACTTTATGGGATAAAATATTGCTTGCCTAACAATATAATTTTGTTTTGTTTTGATCTTAACTCAATTATAATAAACATTAACAAATTGAAACCTTAATGGTCCATTGATGATAGCACATTACAACCTATACTTGTAAACCCTAGTGACTTAGCTACTAAAAAACCTATTGAAAATGATGTTTTTGAACTAATGCCTATTGAAATTGTTACCAATCTTTAGAACAACACACCATTTGGTATGAATGTAGGTTGTGAGCCATGGATTATAGTTCAATAATTAGTTAAGCCTTAGTTCCGTAATTTTCTTTAGTATTAATGATTGGATGCTTATAAGCCTCCAAGTAGTGATTATTAATAGTTGAATCAGCCTTTGTGATATTTCCAAGCATATAATACTTTCTTTATTTCAGTTGATGTAACGCTTAATCAGTTAAGCACCTAGTAAACCTTTTAGAGTACATTATCCCTTTTATGTTGAAGAAAAGGGAAAGGGGATGTTGAATTAGATGTGATTTATTGATAGATAGGAAATACAAGCCCATAATTAACAATAGCATTTCGCCATGACAAGGTTAAGTTAGTCTGTAGAAGAATCTTCAAGCACT
>Ga0116231_10004117_pt1 | contig 29657 bp, 26 predicted proteins | sample S1TSphgellanicum_2_FD_89695 | JGI IMG/M metagenome (GOLD analysis project Ga0116231, IMG submission 89695) | Host-associated microbial communities from peat moss isolated from Minnesota, USA - S1T2_Fd - Sphagnum magellanicum MG | ecosystem: Host-associated > Plants > Peat moss > Unclassified...
CAAACATGGCTAGACTTGTTGCACCAATAGACCCCAATCCCACGTATTGTTGAGTGGGTTAGTCTGTCGAAAATTAAAGAGCCCTGAACGCGTCGGCGGACATCCCCGGAAGTGCCCGGAAGTCACTCGATGTTCTGCACCTGTTCGCGCATTTGTTCGATCAGAACCTTCATGTCGACGGCCGCGCGCGTCGTTTCGATGTCCTGGGACTTCGATGAGAGCGTGTTCGCCTCGCGATTGAGTTCCTGCATCAAGAAATCCAAACGCCGTCCCGCCGGTTCATCGCCGCTGAAAGTCTTGCGCACTTCGGCAACGTGGCCGCGCAGCCGGTCGATTTCCTCGTCTACGTCGAGACGTTGCGCCAAGATCGCGAGTTCCTGTTCGAGCCGCTCGTGATCGACGTCGCTGACCAATTGCGCGACGCGCTCGCGCAGCTTCGCGCGAATGCGCCCGCGGACCTCGGGCAGCCGCTCCGCCACGCGGGCCGCGAATTCGATCAAGCCCGTGCAGCGCTGTTCCAAGGCCTCTTGGAGCCTCGCGCCCTCGCTAACCCGGAAGCGGCCCAACTCGGCGATCGCTTCGCCCAGCAGTGCTTTTGCCGCTGCGATCATCGGTGCCGTGTCGCGCACCGTATCGTGCACGACGCCCGGCCAGCGCAGCACGTCCATGACGTCGATGCGGCCCGCCGGGCCGAGTTGCTCGGCGACTTCCGCTGCGCGCTGTGTGACCGCGCGCAGCAGTTGTGCATCCACCTCGAGACTCGCGCTCGGCAGCGTGGCGCGAAAGAACAGCGAACAATCCACCTTGCCGCGACGGACCGATGCCCCTACGCTCGCTCGAAATTCAGATTCGACGGCGCGGAATTCCTCGGGCAAACGGCAGCCGACCTCTAGAAAACGATGATTGACCGTCTTCAATTCCCAGGCGAGCATGCCGAAGGAATATTGGCGCTCACGGCGCGCAAAGCCGGTCATGCTACGGATCATGGGGGGTTTCCGGCATAATCGCCCTTGGGTTCGACTGAAACGTCGACGTACAACCCCTAAATTCTAGCAGAAGCCCTCCCAGACCGAACCGTTTGGCAGCAGCACTGGAGCTTGCATTGCAGATTGAAACGGCGGATGTCAGCCTGATCGGCCACCGCGAAGAGAACCAGGACCGGGTCGCCGTCGCGGTCGATGAGCATGCTGCGCTGCTCGTCGTGATCGATGGTATGGGCGGCCATGCGCAAGGCGCTCGCGCCGCGGAAACGGCGCTTGCGACCCTGATCGAGGCATTTTGGCAGGCCCCGCATCCGGTGTTCGACCCGCTCGGCTTTCTGCACCTGTCGCTGGGCCGCGCGCACGAAGAGGTGGTCCGACTGGGCGCAGGATTGGGAATGGACTCGCGCCCGCGAGCCACCTGCGCGCTGTGCCTCGTGCAAGAGTCCGCCGCCTACTGGGCGCACATCGGCGATAGCCGGGTATATCAATTGCGGCATCAGCAAATCGTCGAGCGCACCCGCGACCACAGTCATGTGGAGGTCCTGTTGCGCGAGGGTTTGATCACCGAGGCCGAGGTCCAGGGCCACCCCATGCGTAACTACGTCGAGTGCTGTCTCGGCGGGGATGCGGCCCTGCCCGAGATGAGCATCTCGACGCGCCGGCGGCTCAAGGCCGGGGACCTTTTGATGCTCTGTACCGACGGAATGTGGGCGAATCTCAAAGACCAGGACTTCTTACGCTTCGCGCAAGCGACGGATAAACCCTTGCGGGATTCCCTGACCGAACTCGGTGCGCAGGCGGTGCAGGCCTCGGCGCCTTACAGCGACAACACGAGCGCCGCCGTTCTGCGCTGGCGGGCAGGATGAGCCGGCCCAGCGGTCGCGCCGCGGATGAACTGCGCAGCGTCAGTTTCCATCGGGCCTTTACGCGCCATGCGGAGGGCTCGGTCTTGGTCGGCTTCGGCGATACACGTGTGCTGTGCACCGCGAGTGTCGAGGACGGCGTGCCCTCGTTCCAGCGCGGCAGCGGTCAGGGCTGGGTCACGGCCGAATATGGCATGCTGCCGCGGGCCACGCACACACGCTCCGCGCGCGAAGCGGCGCGCGGCAAACAGACCGGTCGCACTCAAGAGATCCAGCGCTTGATCGGCCGGGCTTTGCGCGCGGTCGTCGATCTCAAGGCCCTCGGCGAACGGACCGTGACGATCGACTGTGACGTGCTACAGGCCGACGGCGGCACGCGCACCGCGGCGATTACCGGAGGCTATGTGGCGCTCGCGGATGCGGTCGACGCCTTGCTTGCCAAGCGTGCGATTCAATCCAATCCTTTGCACGGCCAGGTCGCGGCCGTCTCCGTGGGCATTTTCCGCGGCGCACCGGTGCTCGATCTGGACTATGCCGAAGACTCCAACGCCGAGACGGACATGAACGTCGTCATGAACAGTGGCGGCGCCTTCATCGAGGTTCAAGGGACCGCGGAGGGTCACGCGTTCCGCCGCAACGAGCTCGATCAATTGCTCGACCTGGCCGCCGCCGGGATCGCGCGGCTGCATGCAGCACAACTCGCCGCTCGTGGCGGATGAAGCCGCGCCGGGCGGCGCGCTGCTGCACGCGGCCGCGAGCAGCCCACTCGTGCTTGCCAGCGCCAACGCAGGGAAATTGCGCGAGTTGCGCAGCCTGCTCGCGGATCTGCCGTTCGAGGTGCGGAGTCAGGCCGAGTTCGGCGTGCCGGCGCCCGAAGAGACGGGCAGCAGCTTCTATGCCAATGCCTTGCTCAAGGCTCGCCATGCGCAATTCCTGACCGGCGCCGCCGTGTTGGCGGACGATTCCGGTTTGGAGGTCGATGCCCTCGGCGGCGCGCCGGGGGTCTATTCGGCGCGCTACGCGGGAATCGGTGCGGACGACGGCGCGAACAACGCCAAGTTGCTGCGCGAATTGCTGTGGGTGCCGCCCGCGCTGCGTACGGCGCGCTATCGCTGCGTGATCGTATTCCTTGGCGCGGAAGAACCGTCTGAGCCGCTCGTCGCGGAGGGTGTCTGGGAGGGTGCGATCGCCACCGCGCCGCGCGGCGCCGCCGGTTTCGGCTATGACCCGGTTTTTCTCCTGCCTGACTCGGGTCTGACCGCGGCGCAACTCGCAGCGGATGTCAAGAATCGGCTCAGCCACCGCAGCCGGGCGCTGCGCGGCCTGCAGGAGCTGCTGGCCGTACGGCTCGGCCGCAGGCAGCCGCGGGTATGAGTGGGCGGCCGAGTTGAGCGAGCTGCCGCCTCTGGCGCTCTACGTGCACTTGCCGTGGTGCGTTCGGAAGTGTCCCTACTGCGATTTCAATTCGCATCAGCTACGAACCGCACGGCCCGATCCGGCCTACATCGATGCGCTGGTCGCGGACTTCGATCGCGACCACGCGCTCATCGCGGGGCGCCCGATCTGCACGGTGTTCTTCGGCGGCGGTACGCCGAGCTTGTTTCCGCCCGAGGAAATCGCCCGCTTGTTGTCGGCATTGCGCGAGCGCAGCGAATTCCCGCCGGACGCCGAGATCACGCTGGAGGCAAATCCGGGCACGATCGAGCGCGGTCGATTCTCGGGATATCACGAGGCAGGCATCAACCGCGTTTCATTGGGCGCACAAACCTTTGCCGCGGGTTCCCTGCAGGCACTCGGCCGGATCCACGGCCCCGAGGACACGCTGCGTGCGGTCGATGAACTACGCAGCGCCGGACTCGACAATTTCAATCTGGACCTGATGTACGCACTGCCGGGCCAGTCGCTCGATGCGGCGGTCGCGGACATCGAGACGGCCTGCGCGCTGCGGCCACGGCATATCTCTCATTACCAGCTGACTTTGGAGCCGGGGACCGTGTTCCACGCCCGCCCACCACCGCTGCCGGACGAGGATCTCGCCTGGGCAATGCAGAGCGAGTGCCAAGAGCGGCTCGCGGCGGCCGGCTACCTGCAATATGAGGTCTCTGCATATGCTGAGGACGGTTTCCGCTGTCGTCACAATTTGAATTACTGGCGGTTCGGCGATTACGTCGGTATCGGGGCCGGCGCGCATGGCAAGATCACGTTGCTGGGCCCGCAACGCATGCTGCGCACGACCAAGCCGAAGCAACCCCGCGAATATCAGGAGGGGCTGCGCGCTGCGGAGGCTGCGCTCGGCTCGCGTACCGAAATCCTGCGTGGCGAACTACCGTTTGAGTTCATGCTGAACGCACTGCGGCTCAACGACGGGTTCACCGTGAGCGATTACGAGGCGCGAACGGGCCTGGCTCTCGCCGAGCTTGGACCCGCGCTGCGATTGGCCGAGCAGCGCGCCTTGCTCGAGCGTTTCCCGGCGGGTTGGCGTCCGACGGAGCTCGGCAGGCGTTTCTTGAACGATCTGCAGGCGGGATTTCTGGCTTGAGCTTATGCACATTTGGGTTTGCGCCCCGCACAATGGGGTACCTACAGCACATTGCGCCCACAATAGGTAAACTCATATATGTAACTACTTGTTTTATAGAAATAAAATGACTTGTCTATTTTTTGACCAAGTTAACAATTATGTGAATTTGTGCTGATTGCAGTATGGCAGTGATGTGACGTCCACAGACTTATCCACAACTTTTGTGGACAATTCCGGGGCCCTCGCGGGGTGCGATTTCATTTCCCGAAAAGGCTTGTGAGCCGCCGCTTACCCCGCTAGACTTGCCGCCCCGTTTTGCGTCCAACCCGCCGGACGGGCTCGCAACCAGGCGTGGCGCTCCTCGTACGACAGTCTCGAGATGACGGTCGAGGTCCGATTCTGCCGTCACATCAAAATCGAGGTCCTCCCATGAAAGCCGGCATTCATCCTGATTATCAAGAAATCGCGGTCACCTGCACCTGCGGGAACCACTTCAAGACGCGTTCGACCATCGGCCAAGACCTGCAGGTCGAAGTCTGTTCCAACTGCCATCCGTTCTACACGGGCAAGCAAAAGATCGTCGATACCGGCGGCCGTGTCGACAAGTTCCGCAAGAAGTATGCGACGGCGGCGCCGCGGGCCTGAAGGCGCTGCCTAGCCGAAGCCGTGATGCGCGTTCGCCCGCGGCGGTTTTGTCCGCGGGCAAGCGCGCATGCTCCGCAGCGCGAAGTCCGTTCGCACATGTCCGACTGATCGGCCATAATCCTTACGAACACACCCAGGCCCCGGGATGAGCGCATGAGCACGAAGTACGAAATCAAGAATTCCGTCACCGGCAAGACCACGCAGCTCGAAGCGACCTCCGGGACCATCGGTCCCGACGTCATCAGCATCGCGCCCCTGCTGAAGGAGCAGGGCGTGTTCACGTTCGATCCGGGGTTCATGGCCACGGCGAGCACCGAAAGCAAGATCACCTACATCGACGGCGACGCCGGCGTGCTCCTCTATCGCGGCTATCCGGTCGAACAACTCGCCGAGAAATCGAGCTTCCTCGAAGTCGCGAATCTATTGATTTACGGGACGTTGCCGACGAAGCCGCAGCTCGAGGCATTTCAAAACTCCATCACGCGCCACACGATGGTCAACGAGCAGCTGCTGCGTTTCTTCGACGTGTTTCATCACGACGCGCATCCGATGGCCATGGTCTCGGCCATGGTCGCCTCGATGGCGGCGTTCTATCACGATACCACCGACATCCACGATCCGCGCCATCGGGAGATCTTCGCACACCGTATCATCGCGAAGCTGCCGACGCTTGCCGCCGCGGCTTACAAACACACCTTGGGCCAGCCGTTCATCTATCCGCGCAACGATCTGCGTTATTGCTCGAACATGTTGAACATGTTCTTCGCCGTGCCTTGCGAGCCGTACCACATCGATCCCGTTGCGGCCGAGGCACTCGACCTCTTGTTCATTCTGCATGCCGATCATGAACAGAACGCCAGTACCTCGACCGTGCGGCTCGCGGGCAGCACGGGTGCGAACCCCTACGCCGCGATCTCGGCCGGTGTGTCCGCTTTGTGGGGTCCGGCACACGGCGGCGCTAACGAGGCGGTGCTCGACATGCTCGAGGGGATCGGCTCGGTGTCGAACATCGACAAGTTCCTCGCCCGGGTCAAGGACAAGAACGACAACGTCCGGCTCATGGGCTTCGGCCATCGGGTCTACAAGAACTTCGATCCGCGCGCCAAGATCATTCGCGGCATGTGCTATCGCGTGCTCGAGAAGCTCGGGCAGACCAGCAATCCGTTGTTCGAGCTGTCGCTCAAGCTCGAGGAAATCGCGCTCAAAGACGATTATTTCGTGTCCCGCAAGCTCTATCCGAACGTCGATTTCTATTCCGGCATCATCTACAGCGCTCTCGGTATCCCACGTTCCATGTTCACGGTGATGTTCGCCATCGCGCGTACCGCCGGCTGGGTCGCGCACTGGCAGGAAATGGTCTCCGATCCGCAAATGCGCATCGGTCGACCGCGACAGCTTTATACCGGGCCCTCGCAGCGAGACTACCTGCCCATCGACCAGCGCTGAATCTTGGCGTCTTCAGCAAAGCCGGCGACCGCCCCGGCGGCAATCGGGTTTTTGTTGGCCGTGTGGCCGCACCTTGCGGCGCACAGCGCCGAGCCGCTACCGCTCGAGCGCAACGTCTGCGCCGAGCCGTCGGCTGCGGTGGCGACCGGCACAGCCCAGTGGAACGGGTGGGGGCGCGATCTCGAGAACACGCGTTATCAGCCCGAGCCTGCGCTACGGGCCGCGGATTCAGTGAAGCTGCGGCTCAAATGGGCCTATGGCTATGACGGTGCGAGCGAGAACGGTCAGCCGACCGTCGTCGATGGCCGCGTCTTTGCGGCGAGTGCCTCCGGCCGCGTGTTTTCTCTCGATGCGCGCACCGGCTGCACGTATTGGACCTACGATGCCGATGCGGCATCGCATTCGGCCGTCATCGTCGGTGAATTGGGCCCGCCGAAAGCACTGTTCGGGCTGAACAGGCTGAAGATCACGAAGAACGCCCACATCGAAATTCAAAAGCCGCCGAGCGCGGTTTTTTTCGGCGATGACGCCGGCTCGGTCTACGCACTCGACGCCCGCAGCGGGCATCTGCTTTGGAAGACCCGGGCGGACGAGCATCCGCTCGCGCGCATCAGCGGCTCGCTTGCCTTGTACCATGACCGACTGTACGTGCCGGTTGCCTCGAGCGAGACCTCCATGGCGGCGAATCCCGCTTATGCCTGCTGCACGTTTCGCGGCAGCGTGGTCGCGATCGACATCGCCGATGGGCGCATCGTCTGGAAGACCTATATGTCCGGCGACGAACCGAAACCCTATGCCAAGAATGCAACGGGAGCGCAGTTGTTCGGACCGGCGGGGATGGCAATCGAATCGGCTCCGACGATCGACGTGCGGCGCGGCGTGCTGTACGTCGTCAGCGGCGATGCGTATGGTGCGCTCGACGAGCCGGCGGCCGACGCAGTCGTCGCCATCGGCTTGGCGGACGGTAAGACCCGCTGGGTGAAGAAACTCGGCGGTCCGCCGGAATCCCGCGCCTGCGCAAGCTCGCCGATCCTGCGTTCCTTGTCGCTGACACGACAGATCCTGCTCGCTGCGCAGCGCTCGGGAATCGTCTACGGCCTCGACCCCGACCGCGAGGGTCAAGTCGTGTGGCAGAGCCAACTCGACGTTGCCGGCATGCCTGAGGTGCAATGGGGTCCGGCTGCCGACCACCGCAGCGTTTACGCGGCCTTCGCGGCGCCACCCGCCGCGGCCGCAGCGCCCACCGCATCCGCCGCGCCGCCTGCCGAACCGGTCCCGCCAGCACCGGCGGCTGGCGGTCTGACCGCGCTCGACGTCGCCACGGGCAGGCCGCGCTGGGCGACGCCGGCACCGTTGCCGCCGTGCAGTTGGGGGCCCAAGAATTGTTCCCACGCCGAGTCTCAAGCCGTCACGGTCATTCCGGGCGTGGCTTTCTCCGGGTCGAAGGACGGACATCTGCGCGCCTACTCGTCGATCGACGGCCACATCGTCTGGGACTTCGACACCGCGCGCGAGTTCGCCACCGTCAACGGCATCGAGGCAGCCGGAGGCCCACTCGATCACGGCGGTCCGACGATCGTCGGCGGCACCCTCTATGTCAATTCCGGCAATGCCTTGCTCGCGTTTTCCGTCGACGGCAAGTAGGATTCCGCGGATGAATTTCGACACCCGCTTCTCCCGCCGCGCCAGCGTCTGTCGCATCGTTGCGGCGATCCTGCTGCCCTTGTTCTGCGCGCAAGCGGTCAGCGCCGCGGACGCCGAGAGCCCCAATCTCGCCAACTCGGTCGTCAAGGTGTTCTCGACGATGCGTTATCCCGACCCCTACAAACCCTGGACGAAACAGGCGCCGATGGACGTGACGGGTTCGGGCGTGATCATCGACGGCAAGCGCATCCTCACGAACGCGCACGTCGTGGAATATGCGAGCCAAGTGCAGGTGCAGGCGAACGAGGCCGGGGACAAGATGGCGGCCACGGTCGTCGCCATCGCACCGGGCATCGATTTGGCGGTGTTGAAGCTGGAGGACGAGTCGTTCTTCGATTCCCGCCCGCCGCTCGCGCGCGCCAGCAAGCTGCCCGACATCAAGGATACGGTTCTCGCCTATGGCTATCCAACCGGCGGATCCTCGCTCTCCATCACCAAGGGCATCGTCTCGCGGATCGAGTTCGTGAACTACAAATTCGCGGTCTCGGGACTGCGAATTCAAATCGATGCGGCAATCAACCCGGGCAACAGCGGCGGACCCGCAATCGCCGGCGACAAGATGATCGGCCTGGCTTTTCGCAAGCTCACCGGCGATGACAACATCGGCTACATCATCCCGAACGAGGAGATCGAGCTGTTCCTGCACGACATTGCCGATGGCAAGTACGACGGCAAGCCGGCAATGTTCGACGATTTGCAGACCCTCGAGAACCCGGCGATGCGCGCCTTCCTCAAGCTCGACAAGACGGTCGAAGGCGTGATCGTGCACGCGCCGTATTCGACGGCTGCGGCGTATCCCTTGAAACAATGGGATGTCATCACACGTATCGGCGATGCGCCCATCGACAACCAGGGCATGGTGAAGCTCGGACCCGATCTGCGCGTCGATTTCCACTATCTCGTGCAAAAAACCGCGAAACAGGGGGCGGTGCCGCTGTCGATCGTCCGCGGCGGGAAGCCGCTTGCGATCAGCCTGCCGGTGACCTCGGACCGACCGACCTTGCTGCGGGACCTGAATGGCGAGTACCCGTCTTATTTCGTTTATGGGCCGCTGGTTTTCTCGAAGGCGACCTGGGAATTCCTCGGCGGCTTGGAAAAGAACGGCGGGGCGATGCGCACCTTGAGTATCATGAAGAGCCCGCTGTTGACCCGCGCTCTCGACCCGCCCGATGCGAATCTGCAGGAACTCGTCGTCGTGTCCTCGCCGTTCTTCCCGAACAAGCTCGCCAAGGGTTACTCGAACGCCGCGGGCAGCGTCGTCGCCTCGATCAACGGCGTCCACGTGAGCAGTTTGAATCAACTCGTCACGCTGCTGCGCGATTCATCGGACGAGTTCGTCATCATCGAGTTCGATCAGCGCCCGGCCGAATCGCTGGTTTTTCCGCGCAAGGAAATGGTCGCGGCGACCGAGGATATCCTCAGCGACAACGGCGTACGCGCACAAGGCTCACCCGATACGCTCGCCATCTGGCAGGCCAAGCCGCCCAAGCCTTAGCCGCGAGCCAATTTGCCGGCTCTTGGCTCACATGCGGCGCATGGCGCCGAACCCCTGGTGCGCGTCGATCAGCGCCGAAACCTCGCGCGCATCGGCGCGCCGCATGGGCCGGCCGTCGACGGGTGAATAGGGGGATTGACGGATCCCATCGATTGGGAACACGGTCGCATCGACGGTGCGGCCGCTCGCCGCGAAGCGCAGTGCCGGGTAGCTCAAGCTGCGCTCGGCATCCATTTTCACGCGCCGTTCGTAAAATGCATGCGGGACCCCCATCTCGATCAAACGGAACGCGACCGACTCGGAACTGTCGGCGAACAAGTGCAAATTGATGTCGCTGTGATCCGTCGCCGTGCCCGTCAAGACGGATCCGACCAGCCGGGGTTGAAATTCGTCGAGCATGCGCATCGTGTCGAGCGCGATGCGGCGTTGATCCTTGATGCTGTGATCATGCGTGTCGCGCGCGAACAGCCGCTGGTGCTCGCGCAACGCCGCCTCGATCTCCACGTTCTTCGGCAGCACCGCGACGTCGTTGACACCGAGCCGATCGGCGGCCTTGCGCTTGGCTTGGAGAAAATCCTCGATGCCGTGCTCCGCCATGATGCGCGCCGCCTCTTGGGCGAGAGCGCGGCGCAAATCCTCGGCTCGTTGCGAAAATTTCTTCGGCATGATCTCTCAGAACAGCGGCTTGTCGTTGTCGTTCGGATTCTGCGCTTCGTAGCTTTCCTGTTTCGGCAGATTGCCCTCGACGAAGGTTTCCATGATGCCATTCGGATCGTCCGAACTCGCGAGCATGCCCGTGTCCTTGTTGATGCGGGCGCTGACCAGGCCGTCCGGCATCGGTACCGGGTGCCGCGGCGTTCCGGCCAGGGCATCATGCATGAAAAAGGTCCAGATCGGCACCGCAGTCCGGCCGCCTTCCTCATGCGCTCCGAGGGAGCGATCCTGGTCGAAACCGACCCAGACCGTCGTCACGAGTGCACCGTTGTAGCCCGAGAACCAGGCGTCGTGCGCCTCGTTGGTCGTGCCGGTCTTGCCGGCGATATCATCACGACCGACCGCCTGCGCCTGCACGCCGGTGCCGCGGCGGATGACGTCGCGCATCATATCGGTCAGCTGCCAGGCGATTTGGGGCTTGAGGACTTGCGGCGCCAGGTCCTTCGCCGGGATCACGAACTTGCCATCCGCCTGGCCCGTGTCCAGTTGCGCGGATTGCGCTTGTCGCCGCGGCGTCGTGACGGGGCCGGTGCCAGGCGCGCCGCTGCCGGCGCCGGCCGCGGCCAATCCCCCCGCGCCGGTATCCGCGCCCGCACCCGCACCCGCACCCGCATTGGCCGCGGCCGCTTGTGCTGCGGCCGCTTGTGCGCATTCGAAACACGCAATCTGCGGTTCTGCCTGAAAGATCGTCTGACCGGCCGCATCGGCGATGTGGTCGATGTAATAAGGGGTGACCTTGAAGCCCCCGTTGGCGAACGTCGAATAGGCGGTCACCATCTGCAGGGGGCTCGCTTCGGCCGTGCCGATCGCGAGCGTCAGATCGTCCGGGAGCTGCGATTTGTCGAGGCCGAAGCGGGTCACGTAGTCGCGCACGTACTCGAGACCGACGTTCTCCAGGAGTCTGACCGAAACGAGATTGCGCGAATAGACGAGGGCGTCACGCAGGCGCATCGGTCCGAAGAACTTCTCGCCGTTGTTGTCCCTGGGGCGCCATGATTTGTCGCTTTCCGGGTCTCCGAGTACGATGGGTTCATCCTCGATGACGCTCGCGGGCGTAAACCCCTTGTCGAAGGCCGCTGCGTAGAGCAGCGGCTTGAACGAGGACCCGGGTTGCCGCTTCGCCTGGGTGACACGATTGTACTTGCTCTGGAAGAAATCGAAGCCGCCGACGAGGGCGACGATGGCGCCGTCCTTCGGATCCATCGAGACGATCGCACTCTGCGCTTCCGGCACCTGCACGAACTGGACATTCTGCGCGCTGTTACCGACCGTGTAGATGACGTCGCCGCGCGAGAAGATCTCCGCGGCGCTGGTCGGCCACCGATCGGTGGTCTCGTCCGGCAGTTCGCGCCTCGCCCAGGAGATCTTGTCCCAGGGCAGGGTCACTTCACCCATGGACTTCACATAGACTTCGGCGCTCTTCGCATCGACGCGCTGGACGATTGCCGGCCGCAGCCCGCCGATGACGGGAAATTGGTCGAGTTCGGAATCCCAGAAATTGGCAGGCGGATTCTTGCCGAGTGCCACCTTCGCGGTCGCACCCCGCCAGCCGTGACGCCGATCGTACTGCAATAGCCCGGTGCGCAGCGCAATCGTCGCATCGCGCTCGAGGCGCGAATCGATCGTCGTATACACCTTGTAGCCGGCGGTGTAGGCGCTGTCCCCGTATTTCGCCAACATGTCGGCGCGTACCATCTCAGCCACGTTTTGCGCGTCCACCTCGATCAGCGGCCCGTGCAGACGCGATTCCACGGGCGTCGCATCGGCATGGTCGTGCTCCGCCTGGGTGATGTAGCCGAGCGCGAGCATCCGGCCCAGCACGTAGGCGCGGCGATTCTTGGCCTTTTCGGGGCTCGCCACGGGATTGACCGAGGAGGGCGCCGAGGGGATCCCCGCGATCGTCGCCATCTCCGCGATGCTCAATTGATCCAGGGATTTGCCGAAGTACACCTCGGCAGCCGCCCCTACGCCGTAGGCCCGCTCGCCAAGGAAGGTCTTGTTGGCGAACAGCGAGAAGATCTCCTCCTTGGAGAACTCCGCCTCCATCAGGAACGAAATATAGACCTCGCTCATCTTGCGCTTCATGTCGCGCTCGCGCGGATTCAAGAACATGTCGCGCGCCACCTGCTGCGTGATGGTGCTGCCGCCTTGGCGCACGCCGCCGGCGCGCAGATTCTTGAGTGCGGCCCGCAGGATCCCCTGCCAATCGACGCCGTGGTGCTGAAAGAAGCGGTCATCTTCGGCTGCGAGGAACGCTTCGACCAGGAGCTTCGGGATCTGCTCGTAGCGCACGGGGATACGGCGCTGTTCGCCCATCGAGGCGATCAGCCGGCCATCGCGGGTGTAGACGCGCAGCGGCACTTGCAATTGCACGTCGCGCAGCGTGTCGACGTCCGGCAGGGCCGGTTTCAAATAGACGTAGGCACAGATGTTGGCAAAGACGATCAGGGCGATCGTGCCGACGAGACCCACACAGATGCGGGATATGAGAACCAGATAACGTTTGCGCACGAAAAACCGTTCTAACTTATTGCACCGGTGGAAGTAGGCATGCATATTACCGCCGGTTGCAGGGGCATACTCATCGAAAGATGAGGACGCAAAGCTTCCGGTCTACGGGTTCGATGCCTAGGACAGCGGGGTTGCCAGACCAAGCTTACAAGAGCGCCGGGAATGAGCCCGGGTCAAGCTTGGCGTCTGTTGCAATCGCGCCGCCTCCTCCTCGTCGTAACCCCGACAGCGGCAGTTTTCGATCCTCGCCGTCAATGAAACCCCCTTCGGTGATTACCGCGACTGGTGATTACCGTGAGTAGGGTCACGCTCCATTTAACAGTTTCTTGCTAAGTTTGCTGCACGTAGTTAATCTCGCGCGCAGTAGTGTAGGCGTCCAAGGTACTGAGGATAAAAGGAAAAATCTGTGTGGTCCTTAGTAAAAAGATATCGTCCCTTATTGGGACTTGACATAACCACCTCATCGGTGAAGCTGATCGAGCTCACGATGTCGGGGGGCCAGTACCGGGTGGAGTCCTATGCCGCGGAGCCGACGCCGCATAACGCCATCAACGAGAAGGCGATCGTCGACGCGGAAGCGGTGGGCGAAGCGATCCGGCGCGCCGTCAAGCGCTCCGGCGCGAAGAGCCGTCTGGCTGCGATTGCGATCAGCGGCGACGCAGCAATCACCAAAGTGATCCAAATGCCCAAGAGTCTCGGCGAGAACGAGCTCGAAGGCCAGGTCGAGATGCAGGCCGACCAATACATTCCGTTCCCGATGGAAGAGGTCAGTTACGACTATCAGGTCGTGGGTCCGTCGGATAAGGATCCGGAGATGATGGATGTGCTGCTCGTGGCGACACGCACGGAGAACGTCGAGCAACGCCGCGCGGCGGTGCAAGCGTCCGGCCTCATCGCGCAGCTGGTCGACGTCGAAGCGTTCGCGCTGGAAAATGCCTGCGCCCTGATGCGACATCAGATGCCCGACGGCGGCATGGACCGGACGGTGGCCGTCGTCGACTTCGGCGCGAGCAGCACCACCTTCAGCGTACTCGGCAACCTGCGGGTCATCTACACCCGCGATTTCGCCTTCGGCGGTCAGCAGCTCACCGAGGAAATCATGCGCACCTATGGGCTCAGCATGGAGGAAGCGGGGCGCGCGAAGAAGGAAGGCGGCCTGCCGAGCAACTACCAACCGGAGGTTCTCGATCCCTTCATCGACGACATGACCCAGCAGGTCAGCCGGTCGCTGCAGTTCTATCTCGCCTCCGGCAGCGGACGGTCCCAGCCGGATCAGCTGCTGATCTGCGGCGGCTGCGCGAACATTCCCGGAGTCGCCGACGTAATCAGCAGCCGCGTCGGCGTGCCGGCCGAGAAAGGCGATCCGCTCGGCAACATGAAGGTTTCATCGAAAGCCAAGGCCCAAGCTGTGGGACGCGATGCGACCGCCCTCTTGACCGCTTGCGGCCTCGCGCTGCGCAGCTTCGATTGAAAGAGACACCATGCCGCGTATCAACCTACTGCCCTGGCGAGAACAAAAACGCAAGATCCGGCGACGCGAATTCCTGGTCGCGTCCGTGGCGGCGGCGTTCGCCGGCGCCGTCTTCACCTTCGGCGGCCATCTGCTCTACTCGAGTTGGATCGCGCTGCAGGACGCGAAGAACGAAGTCCTCAAGAAGGAGATCGGCAAGCTCGATGCGCAGATCGCCGACATTCAGGACCTCGAGGGCCAGAAGCAGCGGCTGGTCGCCCGCATGACCATCATCGAGACCCTGCAGCGCAGCAGGCCCGAGATCGTGCACCTGTTCGACGACATCGCGCGCACCGTGCCCGAGGGCGTCTACCTCACCTCCATCAAGGAGTCCGAGGGCAAGCCGCGCAAACTCGAGATTCACGGCATCGCGCAATCGAGCACACGAGTCTCGACGTTCATGCGCAATATCGATGCTTCGACTTGGATGGCCAATCCGCAACTCCAGGTCGTGGAATCGGCCAAGGACACGGCTTTCGGCGGCTCGAGTTTCAGCTTGTTCACGAACGTCGTCGGTGTGGACATCGATAACGCCGGCGCGCCAACCTCCAAGAAGGCGGCACGGAAATGAATCTCCTCGAGGAATTGAAAACGCTGGACCCGCGGGACCCTGGTCGGTGGCCGTGGGTGGTCCGCGGCTTCTTCGTCTTGCTGGTGTTCCTGCTCTGCGCCAGTGTCGCCTGGTACATGGTCATCTGGAACGACGACCGGCCGCAGCTCGCGAAGGCCGAGGCCGACGAGCAGGATCTGCGCGCGCAATTCGAGAGCAAACAGCAGCGGGCCGCGAATCTCGACGCCTACAAGGCGCAGATCCAGGAGATGGAGCGCACCTTCGGAGCGATGCTGCGCCAGCTGCCCGGCAAGACCGAGGTTCCCAATCTCCTCGTCGACATCTCCCAGACCGGACTCGCGGCCGGTTTGCAGGAGAAGCTGTTTCAGCCCGGAACCGAGGAGACCAAGGGATTCTATGCCGAGCTGCCGATCAAGATCCGCCTGGTCGGCAGTTACCACCAGTTCGGCAGCTTCGTCAGCGGCATCGCCGCGCTGCCAAGAATCGTTACGCTGCAGGACATCGAGATTAAGCCGGTGAACAACAACGCCAAGGACTCGGGCTACGACAACTTGACCATGGATATCACCGCGAAGACCTATCGTTATATCGAGGACGTCGACGCCTCGCCCAAAGCCCCCCGCAAGAAGCCCGGAGGTGCGACATGAATCAGGGCTACCGGCAAGCGCGCCGATACCGGCGATTGCGCGCCGCCTTGGGCCTCCTGTCGGCGTGCGCGGCGCTGGCCGCCTGCTCAGGCGGTCAGTCCGATCTGCAGAAGTGGATCGAGCAGACCAAGGCGAAACCGGGCGGCCATATCGATCCGCTTCCGGAGGTCAAGCCTTACGAGACGTTCACGTACTCGGCCAACAACCTGCGCTCGCCGTTCCAGCCCCAGGGCCCGGCTACGAACCAGGCGAGTTTGCGTCCCAGCACGCGCCGCAATCGTGAATTTCTCGAAAACTTCTCGCTCGACACTCTCAAGATGGTCGGCACCCTCAAGGTCGGGTCGGCGTTCTACGGACTCGTCCAGTCCAAGGACGGCCTCGTCCACAAGGTTCAGCCGGGTAACTACATCGGGACGAACGACGGGAAAATCACCGAAATCACGGGCGGAAAAATTAGTCTCACCGAGATCATACCGGATGGTCTCGGCGGCTATATCGAGCGACCGGCATCGTTGGCTTTGGCCAACTGACGCCACAGGGAGATCCTCAAGATGACCAGAACACACAAGCGGATGATGGCGATGGCGGCGGCGGTTTATGCCGCACTCTCGTTCGTCACCTTCCAGGCGGCAGCCGCCGACCCGATCAAACTGGAGTCCGTCGACGTCCAGACCTTGCCGGGCCAGCAGGTCCAGCTCAAGTTGCACTTGAGCGGACCGGCGCCAGAACCCTTGCCGTTCACGATCGACAAGCCCGCCAGAATCGCCTTCGACCTGTTGAACACGACGCTCGCGCTGCCGTCGCGCCGCATCGACGTGCGCTCCGGCGGTGTCGACACCGTGCTCGCGGCGGAGGCCAATGGGCGCACGCGCCTGGTCGTCAACGTCGATTCGCTGATGCCTTACACGACCAAGGTCGAAGGCGATACCATCACCGTCACGCTCGGTACGCAGGCCGCCGAAGCGGCGAACAAGAGCGCGCTGGCACGTGCCAGCAGCGGCGAGAAGGCGAGTCCGGCCGAGCGCTCGATCCGCACCATCGACTTTCGCCGCGGTTCCGACGGCACGGGCCGCGTGATCGTGCAGTTGAGCGATCCGCGCACGCCGGTCAACGTGCGCCAGGAAGGCAACCAGATCGTCGTCGACTTCGCCAACACCGCGATGCCGAAGAATCTGCTGCGCCGCTACGACGTGATGGATTTCGCCACGCCCGTGCAGACCGTCGATGCCGTGCGCGTCGACGGCAGCTCCCGCCTCGTGATCACGGCGCAGGGGGATTTCGAGCAACTGGCTTATCAATCGGACAATCAGTACACGGTCGAGATCAAGCCCTCGCTCAAGCACGTCGCCACCGAGGAGAAGAAGGAATACACCGGCGAAAGGCTCACGCTGAATTTCCAGGATATCGACGTGCGCTCGGTGCTGCAGCTGCTGGCCGACACCAGCGGTCAAAACATCGTCGTCAGCGACTCGGTCACCGGCAATCTGACCTTGCGCCTGCAGAACGTGCCCTGGGATCAAGCGCTCGATATCGTCCTGCGCACCAAGGGACTCGACAAGCGGCGCCAGGACAACGTGATCATCGTCGGGCCGACCGAGGAGCTCGCCGCGCGCGAGAAGGCCGAGCTGTCCGCGCGCAAGGATTTGCAAGAGCTCGCGCCGGTGCGTACGGAGTTCCTGCAGGTCAATTATGCCAAGGTGGACGATCTGGCGAAGTTGATCCGCGGCACGACCACCGGCGGTGGCGGCGGGACTCCCGGCAAGAATTCCATGCTGTCTGCGCGCGGTACGCTCTCGGTCGACACCCGCACGAACACCTTGATGGTGCAGGATACGGCCGATCGCTTGGCCGACATCCGGCGCATGGTGCAGATGCTCGACGTGCCGATCAAGCAGGTGCTGATCGAAGCGCGAGTCGTCGTCGTTAGCGACACCTTCGAGCGCGATCTCGGCGCGCGCTTCGGCGTCACGACCGCGCAGACCAACGGCAACAACGGATTGCTGGCAATCACCGGCTCGGGCACCGGTGCCGACACCATGATCCAGTCGGCGATCACCAACCTGACGAGCACGGGCAGCGCGGGTCCGGTGACCACGCCGGCGCTCGCGAATCGCTATAACGTCAATCTGCCCGCCGCGAACACCGCCGGCAGCATCGGCATCTCCCTGCTGGGCGGCAGCTATCTGGTCGATCTCGAGCTCTCGGCCGCGCAGATCGAGGGCAAGGGCGAGGTCATCTCCTCGCCGCGCGTGATCACCGCGAACCAGAAGGAGGCAACGATCCTTCAGGGTACGGAGATTCCCTACCAGGAGTCCGCCTCGAGCGGTGCGACCACGACTCAGTTCAAGGACGCGGTGTTGTCGTTGAAAGTCACCCCCCTGATCACCCCCGACAATCGCGTCGTCATGGACATCGACGTGCGCGACGATGCGGTCGGCCAGCTCGTCCAGAGCGCCACGGGGGGTTCCGTGCCGTCGATCGACACGCGCGAAATCATCACGCAAGTGCTGGTCAACGATGGGCAGACCGTCGTACTCGGCGGTATCTTGGAGACGACCAAGACCAAGTCGGTCGAGAAGGTGCCTTATCTCGGCGACATACCGGTGTTGGGCAATCTGTTCAAGACCACGACCGACATCAGGGACAAGACCGAACTCCTGATCTTCATCACGCCGAAGATTCTGCGTGAAGGCTCAAACCTATATTAATCGCTGCCGCCGAACGGCACCCGTCGAACGAGGATGTAAGACATGCGTAGATTAACGATCATTGCCGCAGCGGCAGCCTGGATGCTCTCGGCCTGCGGCGGGAGTACGATCACGAGCTGCGGCACGGACTGCAGTTCCAGCTCCAGTTCGAGCTCCAGCTCTAGCTCCAGCGGCGGCAGCTCGAGCAGCGGCGGCGGGAACGGCGTCACCTCGATCACCTTGACCGCGAGCCCCACGACGATTGCGGCCGACGGCAGCACGACCGCGACGATCACGGCGACCGCGAAGAATAGCGACAACGAGCTGGCCAGTGATGTGATCGTCGCGTTCACTGCATCCGCCGGCGACTTGACCGTGACCCAGGGCACGACCGGATCGAATGGCCAGGCAACCGCGACCTTGAGCGCGGGCGGCGCCGCCTCCGGCGCGAAGATTACCGTTACCGCTGCATCCGGTAAGGGGTCAGGCTCGGTCATCATCACGGTTGCAAATACGCAGCAATCCATCCAAGTCACGACGAGTCAGCCGCAGATCCCCTCGAATGGGAGCGAGTCCGCGACGATTACGGCACTCGTGCTCGATGCAAACAATAATACCGTCCAGGGTGCGACAGTCGCCTTTACGGCGACTTCCGGAGGCTTGACGGTCACCCAGGGAACGACGGGTGCGGACGGCGTGGCCACTGCGACCTTGAGTTCCGCAAACAATCCTGCGGATCGGACGATCACGGTCACGGCGACGCTGACCTCGAATCCCGCGACGCCGCCGGCGACCGTGCCGGTCCAGGTCACGGGCACTACGCTCAGCGTCTCGGGGCCGCCCAGCCTCGTACTCGGCGGCACGGCAACCTACACGGTCTCGCTCTTGGACTCGAGCAACTCGGGAATCTCCAATACCGCGGTCGCCTTGAGTTCGAAGGCCGGCAACAAACTGAGCGCTGCCTCCGTTACAACCGGTCCCACCGGGCAGGTGACGTTCACGGTGCAAGCGACCGCCGCGGGTAACGACACGATCACCGGCTCCGCGCTCGGGATCAGTGCGACTCAAGCGGTGACCGTCAGCAATCAGAATTTCAAATTCACGACCCCCGCCGCAACGGTCGCGGTGACGAATGTACCTCTTTCGACTGCACAGACCTTGACCGTGAATTGGCAGTCGGCCAGCGCGCCCGTAGTCGGCCAGACCGTCAATTTCGCCTCGAGCCGCGGGACGCTGAGCGCGGCCTCGGCGACCACCGATGCCAACGGCAACGCCACCGTTTCGATCAGTTCGCCGACCAGCGGCGATGCAACGGTGACCGCGGCAGGCACGGGTGTAACGACGACGGCCGATTTGGAGTTCATCGCGACGGTTCCGGCGAGCATCAACTTGCAAGCCAGCCCCGCGACGATTGCCACGAACGGGCAAAGCACGATTACCGCGACGGTGCGCGATTCGAGCAACAACCTGGTCGAAGGCCAGACCGTGGATTTCAACACCGTCAACGATATCACCGGCGGAACCCTGTCGGTCGCTTCGGCACAAACCGATTCGCAGGGTCAGGCCCAGACGGTGTACACAGCGAGTTCGACCGCGAGTTCGAACGACGGCGTGATTTTGCAAGGCACGGTCCAGGGGACGTCGATCTCCGACAGAACAACCTTGACCGTTGGCGGCCAGACCCTGAACCTAAAACTGAACACGACCAATTTGCTCGTGCCGCTGCCTTCTGGGTGTAGTGTCAACGGTCCCGTCTATTGCACGCAATATGGCGATCCTTTTTCGGTTACTGCGCAGGACGCTGCCGGGAATCCGGTGTCCGGAGCCAACGTCACGCTCACGATCAAGGCGCTGACTTACTCAAAGGGCCAGTGGACCGGAATCTCGGGTGCATGGGTACCTCCGAGTAACCCTACCGTATGTCCCAACGAGGACGGCAGCAGTCCGGTCGCCTCCGCGCAATACAACGGCATCCTCGATCCGGGCGAAGATGGTTGCTGGCCGGGTAATACGGCGTTACATCCCAATGCCGAGGGCTTGCCGAACCCGAATCCCCTGGGCTACGCCTGTAATGCCGATGGTAACGGTAACGGCCAGCTCGACCCGGGCGGAACCGCTGTCACCTCGCCGAGCACGCTCACGACGGATTCAACCGGCACGGCATCCTTCCTGGTCATCTACGGGCAGAACGAAGGCGCCTGGGTCTCGGTGGAGCTGACCGCCACGACCAGTGTGTCGGGTACCGAATCGAGTCAGTCGCTCACCTTCACGTTGCCCTATTTGGCGTCAGACACTACCGCCACTGCGAGTCCGCCCGGCTACTACAGCCCTTACGGAACGGCCACGACTTGTAGCAACCCGAATTGACGATCACGCTCGCTTGACGCTTTCGGCCTCTGCGGTACGCCCTCCGCAGAGGCCACTGCGATGATCCCGCCGCACGGCCTGCTACCATGCCTGCCCCATGACGCCTCATCGCAACATCTTCCTGATCGGCCCCATGGGTTCGGGCAAGACCGCCGTGGGCCGGCATTTGGCGCGGCTGTTCCGGCTCCCATTCCACGATAGCGATGCCGACATCGAGCTGCGCACCGGCGTCGATATCGCCTTCATCTTCGAGAAGGAGGGCGAGCCGGGTTTCCGGCTGCGGGAGAAGGAGTCGATCGAACGCCTGACACGCATCGAGGGGATCGTGCTCGCCACCGGCGGCGGCGCCGTGATCGAGGCCGAGAACCGGCGCGTGCTGCGGGAACGCGGTGTCGTGGTCTACCTGCAGACCTCGGTGGACCAGCAAATCGAGCGCACGCGCCACGCTCGGCACCGGCCCTTGCTCAACGACCGGGATCCGGAGGAGACGCTCACCGCGTTGATGGAAAGGCGCGCGCAGCTGTACGCCGAGATCGCAGATCTGACGGTCTCGACCGACGGTCGCCGGGTGCAGACCGTCGCCGAGGAAATCCATACGGAACTGCGCAGGCTGCAGGCGGCCGAGGGCGCCTGAACATCGGCCGGAGTCGCGGTCGCCGCGGGCCGGCGCCGCGCGGCGGCCACGCTCGCACGCCGTGCCCGTATAATCGCCGGCGATGCAAACCCTCCATGTCGAACTCGGCAATGCCCGCTATCCGATCCGCATCGGTCCCGGGCTGCTCCAATCCGCGGCGCTGTTCGCGGATCCGGTGATCGGACCGGACCTGCTCGTGGTCAGCAACAGGGCCGTGGCTGCGCTCTACTTGCCCGCCCTCGAGGCGGCGCTTGCTGACCGACGGGTCGCGACCTGCATTCTGCCGGACGGCGAGCGGCACAAGACGCTCGCCACGGCGTCCCTGGTCTTCGACGCCCTCGTGGCGCATCGCTGCAATCGCGACGCGGTGATTCTGGCGCTAGGCGGCGGGGTGGTCGGCGACATCGCCGGCTTCGCCGCGGCCTGCTATCAGCGCGGGATCGATTTCGTGCAGCTGCCGACCACCTTGCTGGCCCAGGTCGATTCTTCGGTGGGTGGCAAGACCGGCGTGAACCATCCGGGCGGCAAGAACTTGATCGGCGCCTTCCACCAGCCCATTGCTGTCTTCGCCGACACGGACACGCTGGCGAGCTTGCCGGATCGGGAACTGCATGCGGGGCTGGCCGAAGTCATCAAGTACGGTTGCATCCATGACGCCGAGCTGTTTGCCTGGCTCGAGGCCAATGTCGCCCGCCTGCGCGCGCGGGAGCCGGAGGCGCTGATCCATGCAATTCACCGCTCCTGTGACATCAAGGCGACCGTGGTCGCCGCCGACGAGCGCGAGCGCGACGTTCGCGCCATCTTGAATTTTGGCCACACGTTCGGCCACGCAATCGAGGCGGCGACGAACTTCGACCGCTTTCTGCACGGCGAAGCGGTCGGCTTCGGCATGTTGGTCGCGACCGATCTGTCCGCCCGCTTAGGAATGGTCGAGGCGAGTCTGCCGCGGCGTCTGGCGGCTCTGCTCGCGGCGTCGGGCCTGCCGGTCGTGCCGCCGCGTATCGGCGTCGCAGGTGCGCTCGAACTGATGCAAATGGACAAGAAGGTGCGCGGCGGGGCCATTCGTCTCGTGCTGCTCGAGCGGCTCGGCCGCGCCGTCGTGACCGCCGACTACCCGCAAGCGGCGCTGCGCGCGACTCTTACCGAGTACTTCTCTTGATCCGGACCCGCTCATGATCGGGTGCTCGGGATGAGTCTGCTCGCCCCGTATGCGGCTCACGACGAGCAGTCGCGCGGCAGGCGCCACGCCGAACCCGCGCCCGCGTACCGCTCCGAGTACCAGCGCGACCGCGATCGGATCGTGCACTCGACCGCGTTTCGCCGGCTCGTGTACAAGACGCAGGTGTTCGTCAATCACGAGGGTGATCTGTATCGCACGCGCCTCACGCATTCGCTCGAAGTCGCGCAGATCGCACGCACGATCGCCCGCGCGCTGGAACTCAATGAAGTCTTGTCCGAGGCGATCTGTCTCGCCCACGACCTCGGCCATACGCCGTTCGGCCATGCGGGCCAGGACGCGCTCAACGAATGCATGCTGGAATTCGGCGGCTTCGAACACAATCTGCAGTCCCTGCGCGTCGTCGACGAACTCGAAGAGCACTACGCCGATTTCGACGGTTTGAACCTCACGTTCGAATGTCGGGAGGGTATCTTGAAGCACTGCTCGCAAAACAATGCGCTGCGGCTCGGCGCGATCGGCGAGCGCTTCATCACCCGCCGGCAGCCCGGTCTCGAGGCCCAGCTCGCGAATTTTGCGGACGAGATCGCCTACAACAATCACGACGTCGAGGACGGTATCCGCGCCGGCCTCGTGAGCGTCGATGAGCTGCTCGTGGTGCCGCTCTTTGCTCGCTATCACGGCGAAGTCCGGGCGCTGCATCCCGCTCTCGGCGGCAGGCGGTTCGTCTACGAGGTGTTGCGCCGTATGATCAACCATCTGGTCACCGACCTGATCGATGCCTCGGCGCAGCGGCTTGCCGGCGCGGCGGTCGCCTCGATCGAGGCGGTGCGCGCCCAGCCATCCCCCTTGATCGGATTCAGCGAGCCCGTGCGCACGGAGAATCTGGCGCTGAAGAGCTTTCTGCGCGAACACCTCTACAAGCATTACAGGGTGCAGCGCATGACCTCCAAGGCAAGGCGGGTCGTGCGAGAATTGTTCGCGGCCTTCTTCGCCGACCCCGGGCTCATGCCCGACGAGCATCGCGCCGCCGGTACGCGGCGCGAGTCGGCACAGGGTCCGGCGGGCAGGGCGCGCGCGGTCGCCGACTACATCGCCGGAATGACCGACCGGTATGCCATCCTCGAACACAGCCGACTTTTCGACCCGAGCGAACGAACATGAGCACCAAACCCGCCGATAGCCTGAAGAACGATCTCCTCCTGCGGGCGTTGCTGCGCGAACCCGTGCCGCGCCGGCCGATCTGGCTCATGCGGCAAGCCGGCCGCTACTTGCCCGAATATCGCGCCACACGCAAACGCGCCGGTAATTTCCTCGCCATGTGCATGAATCCGGAACTCGCCTGCGAGGTCACGCTCCAACCCCTCGACCGCTATCCGCTCGACGCCGCGATCCTCTTCTCCGATATTCTCACCATTCCGCATGCCATGAATCTCGGTCTCGAATTCGAGGCGGGGGAGGGTCCGACCTTCGAGCGTCCCGTGCGCACCGCGGCGGATATCGCAGCTCTGCCGATTCCGGATCCCGGCCGTGAACTGAAATACGTGGTCGATGCCGTCGCCTTGATCCGGCGCGAACTGCACGGACGTGTGCCGCTGATCGGTTTCGCCGGCAGCCCCTGGACGGTCGCGACTTACATTGTCGAGGGCGGCGGCAGCAAGGCCTTCGGTCAGATCAAACGCATGATGTACGAAGCGCCGCATCTGCTGCACCGGCTGCTCGACGTACTCGCCCGTGCGACGATCCTCTACCTCAACGCGCAGATCGCGGCCGGTGCCCAGGCGGTGATGATCTTCGACACCTGGGGCGGCGTGCTGACGCCGCGCCAGTACGAGGAATTCTCCCTGCGCTACATGGCCCAGATCGTCGACGCCTTGACGCGTCGCGCCGAGGACCGCGCCGTGCCGAACATCGTTTTCACCAAGGGCGGCGGGGCGTGGCTGGCAAAGATCGCGGCGATCGGCTGCGATGCGGTCGGCGTGGATTGGACCACCGATCTCGCCACGGCGCGAGCGCTGGTCGGCGACCGCGTGGCGCTGCAGGGCAATCTCGATCCGTCCGCACTATTCGCCTCGCCGGAGACCTTGCGCGCCGAGACGCTGCGTGTCCTGGACAGTTTCGGATCCGGCAGCGGCCATGTCTTCAATCTCGGCCACGGCATCACGCCCGACGTCGATCCCGAGCGCGTCGCCGTGATGGTCGAGACGGTACGCGCCTACGCGCTGGTCTGACGCTGCGTTTGCTGCTGCTCGCGCTGCACTTCCTCGCGATGCCGCTGCGCTTGCTGTAGTTCATCGCGCAGCGCCCGGCGCAGAATCTTGCCGACGTTGGTCTTCGGCAACTCCGCGCGGAAGTAAACATGCTTCGGTACCTTGTAACCGGTCAGCCCCGTGCGTAGGTGCTGGATCAAGGTCTCGGCCGTCAGGCCGGGGTCCTTCTTGACCACGAACAAGGCAACGACCTCGCCCGAGGCCTCGTCGGCCTCGGCGACGGCCGCCGCTTCGAGCACGCCCGGATGTTCCACGGCGATGCCCTCGACTTCGTTCGGGTAGACGTTGAAGCCGGAGACGAGAATCATGTCTTTCTTGCGGTCCTCGATGTAGACGAAGCCGCCCCCGTCCATGCGGCCGATATCGCCGGTGCGCAGCCATCTGCCGAAGAAAACCTTGGCCGTCTCGTCCGGCCGTTGCCAGTAGCCGCTCGTCACCTGCGGGCCGCGCACGCAGATCTCGCCGACCGCGCCGATGGCGAGTTCGACCCCGTCGTCATCGCGAATGGACACTTCGGTCGAGGAGATGGGCAGACCGATCGAACCGTTGAAATCCAGGTTCATGGGATTGATGCAAGCGGCCGGCGAGGTCTCGGTCAGGCCCCAGGCTTGCGTCAAGATGCAGCCCGTGACGCTCTTCCAGCGCGCGGCCACCGCGGCCTGCACGGCCATGCCGCCACCCAAGCTGACCTTCAGCCCGCTGAAATCTACGCGGTCGAAGCCCGGGGTGTTAAGCAGCGCATTGAACAGCGTGTTGACGCCACTGAAAAAGAAAAATCGGTACTTCTTCAGTTCGGCGACGAAACCGGCAAAGTCGCGCGGATTCGCGATCAGCAAGTTGTGCGCGCCGAGATGCGTGAACACGAAGCAGTTCGCGGTCAATGAAAAGATGTGATAAAGCGGCAGCGCCGTGATGATCACGGGGGACGGCTCGCCGGTGAGCGACGGCCGCAGCCATGCGGTCGCCTGCAGCAAATTGGCGGCCATGTTTCCGTGCGACAGTACCGCGGCCTTGGCCACGCCGGTCGTGCCGCCCGTGTATTGCAGGAACGCGGGATCCTTAAGACCCCGGTTCACCGCCTCGAACTTGAGTCCCATCCCGAGCGACACGACGCTCTTGAAACGCAGCGCGCCCGGTATGCTCCAGGCGGGAACCTGCTTGCGCACGCGCCGGATCACGAAATTCACGATCGCTCCCTTGGGGAAGCTCAGCATGTCGCCGACGGCCGTGACCAGCACCCGCTGCAGCTGCGTTCGCGGTCCTATCGTTTGCAGCACATGGGCGAAGTTCTCGAGAATCACGATCGCTTTCGCCCCCGAATCGATCAGCTGATGCTCCAACTCGCGCGCCGTGTACAGCGGGTTCGTGCTCACGATGACGAGACCGGCGCGCAGAGCACCGAACAGGGCGACCGGATATTGCAGGATGTTCGGCAACATGATCGCGATACGATCGCCGGGAACGAGGCCGGATTTGCGCTGCAGCCAGGCGGCGAAACCACGGGTCAGCTGGTCCAATTGCATGTAGTTCAAGGTCGTGCCCATGTTCGTGAATGCGGGCAGGGGTCCGTACTTCGCGAATGCCGCCGCCACGAGCGAGTTCAGGGACACCGCTTCGGCGAGGTCGATGTCCGCGGGAACGCCAGCCGGATAGTTCTTCAGCCAAATTCGGTCCATGCCGGCCTACTCCTCGTTATGATTGTTCGTGTTTAGGCGCGTATATAGCATCGGTTAGGATTGCCAGCAATGTTGCGAACTTGACGCCGCTTTTTCCTTGATTGAATTCCCCCTCACGTTCCACCGGAGCTCAAGCCATGCAAATCTCAGCCTTCGCGACAGCCCTCGCGGCGGCGGCCTGTCTCCTACTCTCCGGCTGCGTCGTCGGCAGCGGCGCGTGCCTGTTCGAGGCGCCGTTCAAGCACACGGTCACGGGCATCGTACATTTCGAGGACTTTCCCTCGGGCGAGCAAATGGACCACGTGCCGGTGCTGGTCGTCGACAAGACCGCGTATATCTATGCACCGGCGACGAGCATTCATTGCCTGCCGGCGACCGAGCTGCAGCTCGTCGGTTTTTCCGAATTGCCGCCCGACATGGCGGAGGGCGCGCATGTCGAAGTAACCGGTTCGGTGTTCCAGGCCGCGTCCGCGCATCAGCACACGCCGTTCCTGATCGACGTCAAGGGCATATTGCCGCTGCCCTCGGCGTCCGGCCCGGCCCCTGCGGCGCAGCCTGCGGCTGCCGCGCACTAGCGGAGTGAAGTGGCTCCGCGAGGTCGCACGGGACTCGTTCGGTCTACAATTCGTGCCGGGATCGACTTCTCAGGAGAGCTCACGATGAACAAGCACCAACTCGTTGGGATCGGCGCAGCCTGCCTCTCGGCCGCTGTGTCGGCCTTGGCGACCTTGCCGGCGGTGGCCGATACGCCTGCGACGGCGTCCACGCCGGCTGTGACCGCGCCGGGGGCCGCTGCCCCCGCCAGCAGCACCACCGCCACCTGCACCGATGGGACGAGTTCCGCGACGGGCGGCAAGGGCGCTTGCAGCCATCATGGCGGCGTTGCGACGGCCAAATGCAAGGATGGCAGCTACACGAAAACCAAGACCCATGCCGGCGCCTGCTCCAAACATGGTGGCGTTGCCCAATGGCTGGACACCTGAGCGGCGGCCGCCCCAAGGCCTCCCGCCGGGAAGCCGGCTAGTGCAGCAGCGGCTTTAGCTCCGTCCAGACATTCGCCAGCAGCCGCGGCTGTCCCTGCTCGTTGGGATGAATGTCGTCGGCCTGCATCAAGGACGGGGTCAGTGCGATCCCGTCCAGCAGGAACGGCACCAGCGGCAGCTTGAATTCCTTGGCAGTCGCCGCATAGCTGTCATAGAACTGCCCGGTGTAATCCTGCCCGTAATTGGGCGGTATCCGCATGCCCAGCAGCAGAACTTCCGCGCCGCTGTCACGGGCCAGCCGGACCATGCTCGCCAGATTCGCGCGCATCGCGGCAATCGGCAAGGCACGCAGCCCATCGTTGCCGCCGAGCTCCAGAATGACGATCTTGGGGTGATGCAATGCAAGTGCCCGGGGCAGCCGCGCCAACCCCCCAGCGGTCGTCTCGCCGCTGACGCTGGCATTGACGACCTGGTAGCCGTAACCTGCCTCGTGCAGCTTGCGTTGCAGCATGGCGACCCAACCCTGGGTTACATCCGAGAGGCCATAGCCGGCACTGATGCTGTCGCCGAAAACGAGTATGGTGGCAGATTCGGCACTGGCGGCGCCCGCCGTCAACATCAACACGCACAGGATAAATGCCCGATACACAGTCGCTCCCGATGTCAAGTTCCGTAGTCCCTGCCAATGCCGTGAACCCCGAGCGGGTCGTTCTCGAAGCCCGACACGTCTCCAAGATCGTCGCGAGCCCCGAGGGTTCGCTGACCATTCTCGCCGATGTCAGCCTCGCCGTGCGCAGCGGCGAGTCACTCGCGATCGTCGGGGCCTCGGGCGCCGGTAAATCGACGCTGCTCGCCCTGCTTGCCGGTCTCGATACGCCCTCGCAAGGTCAGGTGCTGATCGCCGGCGTGGATCTTACGGAACTCGACGAAGACGGCCGCGCCGCGATCCGCGGCAAACACGTCGGTTTCGTATTTCAGTCGTTTCATTTGATCCCGTCGCTGACCGCGATCGAGAACGTGATGCTGCCGCTCGAACTCGCGAACCGCCGCGATGCCCGTCGCGTCGCCGCCGAGGCGCTCGCGCAAGTCGGCCTCGGTGCGCGCATGCCGCATTACCCGAAGCAGCTCTCGGGCGGTGAACAGCAGCGGGTCGCGATCGCCCGGGCGTTCGTGACTCACCCGGACGTGTTGTTCGCGGACGAGCCCACCGGCAACCTCGACAGCGCCACCGGCACGCGCATCACCGAGCTCCTGTTCGACCTCAATCGCAGTACCGGCAGCACGCTCGTGCTGGTGACCCACGATCGCAGCCTCGCGCGGCGCTGTGGACGCGTGTTCGAACTCGAAGCCGGCCACGCGGCGGCCTGAGGCTCATGCGCGCCCTGCGCTTTGCGTTGCGGAACCTGTGGCGCGACCTTAAATCCGGCGAGCTGTCGGTGCTGGTGCTCGCGCTTTCCGTGGCCGTGCTCTCGTTGACCGCGGTCGGCTTCTTCACGAGCCGCATCTCGCAGGGCGTGCGTGCCCAGGCGTCCGAGGTGCTGGCCGCCGATTTGCGCGTCGAATCCGCCGATCCTCTGGCCCCCGGCTTGCTCGAGGAGGCGGCCAGGCGCGGCCTGCGCACGGCGCAGGTGTGGTCGTTCCCGACGGCGATCTTCAACGGCGACCAGTCGCAGCTCGCCTCCATCTTCGCCGTGACCGCCGATTATCCCTTGCGGGGCCATTTGCGCATCGCGGCCGCGCCGTTCGGCGCTGCCCACACGACGACGCTTACGCCCACACATGGCACTGCCTGGATCGACGCGCGCATCCTCGCGCAGCTCAATCTGCGGGTCGGTGACCGGGTCCGCATCGGCGCTGCGTCCTTCGCGATCACCGAGGTGCTCGACTATCGACCCGATCAGGGCACGGCCTTCGTCGGCATCGCGCCGGCGGTGCTGATCGACTCCGGCGATGTCGCCGCGACCCAGTTGATCCAGCCGGGCAGCCGGCTCACCTATGCGGATCTGTTCGCCGGGCCGCCCGCGCGCATCGAGGAGTTTCGCAGCTACCTCAAGGCGCACAAGAGCGGCGGTGAGCACATTCGCGACGTCGACGACTCGAGCCGGCAGCTCAATTCGGCGATCGATCGTGCCGGCCGATTCTTGAACCTCGCGAGCCTGGCATCGGTGCTGCTCGCGGCGGTTGCGGTCGCGATGGGTGCGCGCCGTTACGTCGCCCGGCATATCGATGCCGTGGCCTTGCTCAAGTGCATGG
>Ga0116231_10004118_pt1 | contig 29652 bp, 12 predicted proteins | sample S1TSphgellanicum_2_FD_89695 | JGI IMG/M metagenome (GOLD analysis project Ga0116231, IMG submission 89695) | Host-associated microbial communities from peat moss isolated from Minnesota, USA - S1T2_Fd - Sphagnum magellanicum MG | ecosystem: Host-associated > Plants > Peat moss > Unclassified...
TGGTGAGAAAGGGAGGGATAGAGTTGGGTGGTTGGGTTTTTTTTTGGGTTTGGGTCTCTCTTGTCTTCCCCCCCCCCACCCACCCCCCCCCCCCCCCCCCCCCCCCCCCAACCATTTAGGCTCTAGACTTGCCTTTCCCTTACACTAAACTTAAATACCTAATGCAAAGAGGAAACAAAACAAGATATTGTAAATAAAAAAAAAGGTTATACCCATGCAAACTAACGATGTTATCCAATGGTACTTGACCTCCACAACAACAACTAGACAAAGATTGCCCAAACTCCAAACCTAAACAATTTATTGGGTGAACTAGTACCTACACTAGGACCTACACATTCTTGAGTGGGGCCATGTAGAAACTTCTTCACATTCACCCAAGTATATTAAACCCTTGTATAGGGTCACCCATCTCAATATTATTTTGGTCAAAATGAGTTTAACTTCAAAGTTCTTTGTGAAAATATCATTTGATTTTTTAAAAATTCATAGATGAAAATGAATATCAATTCAATAAGTTTTGGTCCATTGATTTGAAAATTGTGAAATAGGTAACAAACATGTGCATCACCTTATCAAGAGCTTTATGGCAATACCAAAAGTATTACATTTTATTATTGTGTGCCTTGGAAGCTTTTGTGTTTCAATGTACAATGTCTATCTCCAACATCTTGGAAACAAAGATGCTGCTTCTTTCTAATGTATGTCCACATTCACGAACAAACTTGATGACCCATGATTTGTATGGTTGCATGGGGGTCAAAGCATACTAAAGTAGGCCAAAAAAAATCCTCAAATGAAAAAATAAATAAAAATTGTGACAAATAAATTAGAAAGTAGGTGATGCCTTATGATATTGTTCTTTTAAACTACATGAAGGCATCAAATGTGATACGCTGAAGTTTTTGAAAGTTTCAAAAGTTGTATCAACCTTTTTTTTAACCTACTTTCAATCTATTTTGTAAAATTTGCCAATTGGTCACGTTGTGAGAAAGTAGATTGAAAGTAGGTCAACAAAAATTAATTTGGAAATTTCACTCATATGTTGCATTTTGAAAGGGTTTGGGGCATGACTTAATGAATTAAGCACATGCAATGCACTTTAATATCACATCAAAAAATATGTTTTAGATGCCAAATCTGGGTTTAGGGGAAATTTACTTTTGAGGGGCTTCACATAGTCATAATTCAAAACTTCAAATTCCAAAAAATGTGTATCGAGGTGCATAATGGTTTAAATATTAATAACACATCATTTGAATTATTTGATTTGGAAAATGTGCAATATTAGCCAAAGTAATAAACTTGCAGTAAATAAATAAATTAATGAGAGTAATAACATACCTTTAAAATAACCACATATGGTTCGTTTAATATGATAAATATGTCCCAAAATTTATGGCATGACTAAAATGCCTAAAATGCAAAAGATTCCAAATCAACTTTTACTTGCCAGTAGGGATGACCAATTGGCCTACTTTATTTTGCTTACACCCAAGGCATAACTTGTAAGTGTATGTGCACTAAAGATGAACCAAATGATTTGTAATGTTGTTTGATTGTTTGCTTATTTGCATAGGGATTTTGGTGTTCTTCATGAATTAAGATTTGCACTGCACAACACAATGGTATCCTACTTGCTTGTATGGACTCATCAATTTGTTTTTGTTTCTTTCAATATGGACTAGTATTAGTATATTATATTATTACTTTGAAACAAGATTCTTTTGAAGTTATTATTACCATCTTCTTTTGATATGCATGTTTGACATGCTCCAAATTTTGTTGTGTAGGTGGAGGGCACCTTATATAGCTTAACTTTTTATGGGCATTTCAAAAGTGAAATTGTTGTATTTAAAAATAGTGTAATTTGTGCCAAAGTTGCAAAGGTACTACAATATATGTCTAGGTATAAGAGGAGTCATGTAGTTTATACACGAGCATTTGCAAACCCCAAATCACATTACACTTTTGCAGGTACATTAGAATGAACTAATAACAAACACCACAACAACATCCAATAGAAGCATGTTTTGGCTAAAATAAAAGTAGGTACTATTATACTGTCCCCACTATTTGGGCATCTACTATAATTTACCACATCCAAAATAAAGTGTTAACTATTTCCCTAGCCCCATCCATAACCATGAAGCATTGATTTATTTTTTAACTTGGCCTCAAGGAATCCACTGTATTCATACAAATTACAAGGCCAAACCTATTTTCACATCATATGAAGGCTATACTTTATCCAAAGAATATTGTACAAGCTATTTTGCCACTCCCAGTGGACTAGTCCAAGGCACCAAGGTGAAGGGCATTCCTACACTAAGGGCGGCTAGGCCAAAGCAATTCAAGCAAATGTGTCATGTTTATGAGGAGGCATGACTAGTGATTATAAAGTGGCCTCCGAATGCCATAGGAAATTTCTCCAATTGCTTTCCAACTTAGTTGCGAATGAAACCCAACTACAAGACTTCAAATATTAAAACATTATGAGAAATATTATAGTGTATTTAGAGGGCATCTTATGTTTGTCAATATCCCTTCTAAAAATGAGGATTTGGATCTTATGCATACTCCTTAAAAGTGGGAGGGATCTTACAGCCACAAAAGATTTCATAAGATCCCTCTTATTCCTTATCTTACACCTTTGTAAATAACTTAAGATCCCCATTACTCTTAAAGAGTAGGCATAAGAATTAAGAACCTCCACCTTCATATGCCTCATGTATACATTTGTTTATGTTCATGATAACTATTGTTTCAAGTTTCACCTTGGGTAAAATTAGGAGGTGGGGACATTCCCAAAATGCATGGCAAATTTAGCTAGTAGTTCTTCCCAAGCCCTTTATCTTTTGAATTCCTCCACCTTAGGGCTTCTACTCAACACTTGTCTTCATTTTATTAACAAGAAGATGCCACTTGCCTTTATTATTGACCATGATGTGAATCACACATGTAAACAAGTTTTGAAATGACAATACCATACTCCTTGATTGGATTCAACAACAAACCATCAAATAATTAATCAAGTTTCAAATCTTAACTTCGGTACTTGATTTTTTAATTCTGAAATTTTCCACAGGTAATGGTTATAAAAAATAATAAACACATTCTTATTATGCTTATGGGATAGTTTAATGTGTCTAGATTGTCGCAATCTTCAATCCTTGATTTTTGAGGTCTATAGCTCAAAGTAAACAATTGAAAACTTACATATTTAAATTTTATAATAATTACAATTTCTTTGACACAAGTTAATAAATATTTTTTCAAAAAATTGGCAAAAAGAAAAAAATTAATTTATGTTGAAACTATGCATGTATTACAATATTGTTTGCACAGTGTGGAAAACCATGTAAGCCATTACACAACCACCCAAACCATAAAATGATTGTTAGGTTTTGATGGCAAATGTTCATAACAGGGAATGTACCTTATTCAAAATCTCAAAAGGTATAAATGGATGGGAAAAAAATAAAAGCAATTTCCTATTGGGGAAATCATGGAATAACTTTTGCATCTTGTTAATATTGTGTCAAATGTTTGTGTATGACTTCATGATCATGACTAGATTTTACTACCATCAAAGTAGCTATGGAAAAATCATGGAACATAAGTGCGCCATGTCATGACCATGATGCATTTCTTAAGGTTCAAAGGTGGCTAGGGTTTCCACTTCTTGACTTCTTTTTTTGTTTCACTTTCTTTCAAAAATAATTATATTATTGCAATTTTTTTAATCTATAGGATTTGGATGGCAAATTTTGTTTGCAAATTGAATTTTTTTCTAATGTTTATGACATCCTTGTTGAGTTTATGTAGTTTTTTACATGATGGAAAGTTAACTAACAAAGAAAAAATAAAATTAGTATTTTGTAAGGAAGAGATCATGAAAACAACTCTTAGCACCCCTTCTTTTTCCCTCTCCCTCCCTTTCTCTCTTTCCCTTTCTCTACTTCCCTCTATCCTTATGCCTTTCTTTTTTTCAACAACAATTTTGAATAGAAGTAATTCCAACACTCAAGTTTCTCTAAATATATAATTGCTAAATATGTAAGATCAATCATCATTTCAAAAGTATTAACCAAGGAGGTTTTAAGTAGACTTTTAAACAAGTCCAATTTGAATATAAAATATTTTATTTCTTTCTTCCTTAGGAATTAGTGAATTGAACAACAAAATAAAAAACAATTGTTTGTCATTGTGAAATTTTCATGAGCTTCAAATTCCACGCAAAAGGCATTTGGATAATCTATGTTTTGTGCACATTGCAATCAATTCAAATTCAAGTTCACATTTTGCACGTGGCAACCAACCCAAGTTCAAATTCATATTTTGCACATGACAACCAACTTGAATTCAAGTTCAAATCCATGATGAGAGATGTAAAGAAAGGGCTATGATACAATGTATCACAAGTAAAGTTTACTTTTGTTATGTTTGTTTCAAGTCCATTTGCATACATCCAATGATAAGAAATTTGAACATTGTTGAACAATTGTGCATTTTTCACAACTTTGAGTCAATTCACACTATTGGAAGTAATAACCAAGTAGAAAGTAGTACCAAGTTGTGTGAGTTCCTTCAACAATCAAATCAAAAAAACCATTGTGGAGTAGAATTTGTTGTAAGATTTTCCTTATTCCCCACCAACATATTATCTATATTTTTTAATTTGGCTATTTGCTACATGTTCACACATGCATCAACAATTTTGAAAGCATTTTATTTCCTTATATTAATATTTTTTTGTTCCAAGGTTTTATTATAATTTGTATTAATGTAACTAAATTTATGTATTAGAAAAATAATACATTACAATCCATTGTATAGATGTGGAAAAGCTTATTGTGTTCAATTGTGTGGCATATATTTTGATTTTTTCCATTATGTGGACTTATTAAAAATCTCATTTTCTTTAAAGTCTTGTGACACATTTGCAAAATTTATAAAATGTGTTTTCCACATTTTGTCATGTTGAATAAAGGTTTAAAGTGTAGTAATTTATACAAATTTTCTTTAGTTTTTCAACCTTTTTATTCAATTTCAAAATTCAAAAAATGATCTTTAGGAATGGTGAAGCTAATAATGTTGTACCCTAAAATGTAAAATTGTAATGAATCAAATGTAACAAAACAATTCAAGAAAATGAAAATAATTTTGACACATGAGTAAACATTCATAGACCACATCATGTTTTCACTTAATTTTGTGGGTTTGGGTCATATGAAAACATGGCAATATTGTACAAAAATTATAGTTGTGGTACACCCAAAAGGCATTTGATCATTTAATATTATCTTTTAAATCAACCATTCATTGTTCACAAGATTCATTACTCAATTTATGAACCATTTTTTCCCCCCAAATTATGTAGTTTGTGAATTCTTTTCCAAAATTTTCTATGGTTTCCATGTAGGTTGAAAAGTTCAATTTTGGTCATTAATATTAAAATGTCAATGTGTCAATGATATAATGTATGAACAATATAACATTCAAGCAATACATCATGTAAACATTTTATGAGTTTAAAATGTGATGTTCAATTTGATTTCCTTTTATTTTTTTAATGTATCAAATTGTATTGATTAATGTATCGGTTTAAATAGGTTAAACGGTCTTCAAATTATTAATGTACCTAAAACAAAAATGGGAAATAAAAATTGGTCATAGTTGAACAATGGCAAGAAATATATATTACTTATGTTAATTTTTGATATTTAATCATCAATTTATCATGTGTGAAAAAACAGTCATACATGGAATGTAGTGATCACATAACATGTGAATAGTGTATTAGTGTGTTTTGATGTACATTAAGAATTATCTTACAAAAACCATAGACATAGAAACGTGGTAGCCCCTTGTCCATGTATTTTGAAAATATTTTCTGACCTTTGTTATGTTTAAACATGCATGGTAGCTTTCAATTGATTTTTTTTTTAATCTATCAATTAATGCTTAATGTATCAAGAAACATGTGGCAAATAACAATTCGAACCTTATAGTTGAAAAATGGTGGGAAACATATGTTAAATGTCAATTTTTGATATGTAACCATCTATTTATCATGTATTAAAAAATGTTAATACATGGAGTGTATTGCTTGTGCATCACATCTAAGTAGTGTATTGGTATTTTTTGATAAATTAATAGCTACCTTACAATAACCATAAACTCAAAAATGTGGTAGGTTTTTGTCCATGTTATTTTGAAAAATTTCCCACCCTTGCCTACAAGATACATATGTATCATGAGATTCATGATGATAACACAACACAATGCATGATAACATGATGCATTGATCATTTTATGTTGAGGCACTACCACCTACAATCTTTGTGGGGGTGTTTAACATCCTTCTTATAATTGGGGTCCAATGTGTTTGAACATAATTAATCTTTATTTATGTTTAATTCATTGTTTTGGTTTTGTTTTATTTTTCATTTAGATTTTCCATTTCTGCATTTTCAGGCCCACCATAATTGTTCACCAAGTTTTATTAGTTATGCATTGTTGAACTTACCATAAGTTCATTAAGTTTTTATTACTCATGAAAACCGTCATCTGTCATCGAACTCATTGATGCCAAGTTTGGGGATTCTTTAAACAAGTTCCAACTTTTGTTGACATCTTCATTTGCCACCTATGTTCAAGCTTGTTGATGCTTGACAACATTGTTGACATTTTCCATTCCAATCCTTCACTTTAACCAAGCTCCAACACCTTGCTTGGATGTCATTTTGTGGAATTTGTTGACAACAAGCACTTTGACCCAACTCCTAACCTGACCACATTCCTCATTCAACCTTACTTTGACCCTATTGTTGCAACTATTTTACTATGTGATGTCCTATTACAACCTACTATTGTAACATGCAAACTTCAAGTAATTAAGCTTGTCCCATATTGCACGTTCTTTAAATGTTAAACCATTTCATTCCAAAACTTGTTTGCTAGTCACATGAATGTCTTGATGGTCTTTTTGAATGGTATGATATTAAAAAAAAGGAAATTCTACTCTTGAATGTCCAATATGTATTGTTCCTCAAGTTAATGATACATATTAAAAATAAAAACAGTAACACCCTATTCATTTTAATTACATTACATGCAAAACTGCAATAAAACAAATATATGAAGTCATTCAATGTGTTAATATTCAAGTATCAAGGTTTACAAACTTATTGAAGGCTTCCATCCCCATAATTGAAACGTTTGTAAGTACTTATGAGTACCATGTCAATAATAAAATATGTTCAACAACAAAGCTCCATGAAATTTTCTTGCTTCTATTCTTCCACACTAACACAATATTGCTCCAAAGTTATTATATTCTAATGCAAGAACATGATCTACTCCAAAGTTGTTCTAATTCAATCTACATCTTTTGTTGTAAGTTTGTTTGTTTCAATATGATGATATCCTTTGCTTCATTTCCCAACATATAGATTTAATGTGTTTTCAATGTGCTCTACTTTCATGCAAATCTACTCCAATGTGTGTTATGTTCCAATTGACAATTTTTCATTACCTTGTTCATTAACCACATTGAAATGAATTTGCATTGTTTGCTAGTCATTACTCTTTGTGTTCATCATGTTGCAAGCATTATCCCTCATGATCATTCCCCCTTTTTGTTTATCATCTTGTAGGTACCTGCTACTTATTATTGTTACATGTTTTATATGTTTATATGTTTCTTTTGGGCAAGCTCACTAGTGCATGCATTTTTCTCTATCATTGTCCTTGTGATTTAGGGTCCTTGATTTATTTGTTTGATTTGTTTCCTTTCTTTCCATTTTCATTTAGTTTAATTCATTTGTTTCATAAAGTGTAGTGCAAGATTTGAATTTTAGAAAAATTGTTTGTAGAAACACAATAATATGTTATAAATTAATGGAGTTCCTTTGTCATTACAACAAATCTTGTCCTTTCATTTATATTCTAATTGAGACTTTAGTGATTTTGGACACATGATAATTTTGGATTTAATTGAAGTGTTAGATGATGTGATTTGAATAAATAACACTTAAAATAAACACATCAAAACATTAAATTAATTTTAATGTTTTGATTGGGGTCACCAACTGAAATATAAAACCTTTCATTGGATTAATTAATCCTCAAATTTCATGATGAAAGAATTCCAACATTTAAAAACATATAGTAAAATTCACATGCATCTAATTTCAAAATTACATTTGATTTTGTAATTTTAAATCTCAAATGTAAAGACACATTGGCATTAATGTTTTTGTTTCATCACATTAATTGGGAGCATTTCAAGAGGAATTTTTCATTAAATGGTGAAATGTTTTAAGAACTATCTAAACATTTTTAAAATGAAATTTTTTTGCTAGTGAATCAAAATTTGAATGCAAATGTGACAAAAAAATTCCAATTTTTCTTCAAAATTTGGTGAAAATATTTTTCCATTTGTGAAAATTTCATTAAAAATGGTTAGATAAATTTATTTTAAATATTTATTTAAAAAAATTAATGTAGTTTTTTCAATTAAGATAATGTAATTATGTGGTTTCATAATATAAATAAATAAAAATTGAAATACATAGTTTGAAATTGATTATACAATTTGGTAGGCTTCTAATACATATTTAATTTTAATTAGTTTTTTCTTAATTTCTTAATTTTCCACATAAGATTTCACAAAAGTAGCATCTTTCAATCACAATAGTCATAGATGGTGATGTCTTGTTGTCCTATCCTAGTCATTGAATTTTGTCATGACATTAACATTACCATTTCCATGTGGGTCTTCCATGGTGGTTGCATTAACTTTTATATTTATTCAATGAAATTAAAATATTTTCCTTATTGAGTTTATTTATTTTAATGTATTTTTATCCAACCAATCAAGGTTCAATTAACAATTTAAAATCTTGAAAAGATGAAGTTTTCTTTTTGATTTTTTTTAGATTGATTTACACAAGGCAAGTAAGTGCAAATAATTAACACTTATACTTACAATATTTTACATGACTTAAAATATTTTACAATTATATTTACATGTTCAAGGTTAGGCATTTACATGGAGTCAATGTCTAAAACTATATACATGCCCAACATTGATTAAATTAGACAAAGTTAATCATATTAGTCAAATAACATTGACCATACAACTATAATCTTAGTCATGATGCTAAGGATGGAAAAGACATATTTTTGTTATATTGTGTTGTTATTTATGCTAGAGGTTTTAACCTTTCATCTTTTTCATGTGACACTAACCCACAATGATTTTTCAATTTCATTATGGAATGCTTATCGCTTTTTATTAACATTGATATTTAAAACCCATGGAAGTATTTGGTTTTCATTTCATTGTTAGGATTTTGATTGTTAATACCTTTACAATAAATATTATCTACCTATTTTTATAGTTCAATTTTTTGTATCTCTTCTATTATGCTCAATGCCTTGTTGCAACTTGCTTGGTATGACATCATACTTATTTGCCACATCCTTGTACATGGATCAATCCCAATGTTGAACCTTAAAATTGAATTTTTTCATTAGCCTTTCTTATTCATCAAATTTCAAATATGACATGTTAGGAAAATTAATGTGAAAGTCATACTTGACACGGAACGAAACATTTAGAAAATCAATCTAAGATGATCATCAAAATCCATTATTGTTGAATTTCACCAATTATACATGTTCCACTCCAAAATTGCCATGAACATACATATACGAAAACAAGTCAAGGTTTTGTAATAAATTTAACCTAAAGCCAACAAATGTAGAAAATAGATCAAATTTTTGTGTTAGTTGTAGAATTTTGATAAGGATAAGTTCAAAAATAATGCACACATATTGCTAGATTGTGTTCATGGTTATATTTTATGCCATACTTGACAATTTTACACTATTTTTCCATTTGGGTAAACATTCATTCAATGGCATGTGCCACATTTATTTGATAGGAAATACACAAGTTTTGGGTAGGCATTGGCGCATTGGGTGATGCCTTCTTGTGTTCATGGTTATATATGATTTCATGTGTTCCACATGCCCCAAAACATTAAACCTTTATAATGTTGCTAAAAACAAACTTAATCCCTTGTTCTTAGATTGTGACTTGTGAAGCTCACTTCTAATTGCAAGAATATATCATTGAAAAAACATTAGATTTGTTATGAACCTATTTATTCAATTTGAAGTTTTACGATTCACAAATTGTTAATTGGTTCAAAATCTACATTGTTTCATTACCATTAATGATTTCCTATTTCATGTGCCTTATTTATTTATTAGCACACCACAATACTTCCTCCAATTAAATACATGTAAATAAGGAATCAAAATACTAGTGAAATATGGTTATGCATAGCTTAAAAATAGAAGAAACGCTAGGAGGACATTAGATACCCCCTAATAGTTTTTGCAATAAATTAGTCAAACCTTGTGCATAATCATGTTTGTGCCACAAGAATGCTTAAGCAAAGCTTGTTAGGTGTTATTTAACATCACTTACTAGAATTCTTATTTTGTTTTACTAGAAATTTTGGTCAAAAAATACCCATTTTGGATGGGCGTAAAAAAAACCTCCTAGTCATTTTGGAGAAGTTGTTTTGAACTTGTCCATTGTGACTAGGCCATGTACTTTTTGACCAAGCCTAGGTTGGCATTTTTGACTAGTCATTTCAACTAGTACTTTTGACTAATCAATATAATAATCAAATGATTTTTTGACTTGTCAAACACCATTTTGACTAGGTAAATGCCATGTGGCATTTAAACAATGGCCACCCAAGTTAAGCCACGTGGCATCTAAACATTGGCCACCTAGCCTATGCCACATGGCATTTAAACATTGGCCATCTAGGTTATGCCACATGAATAAAACCTAAATAACTTAGGTTAAACCTAATATTAAATACTTACTCCTAAGGTCCTTATGTTTACGAACCTACAACCTAAATTCCTAGGCCTAGGTTTATGAGCCTATAACTAACAACTAGGTATAGAAGCCTAAAGTAGGCTAGGGCAACCTAAGCTATGACTTTTATTAGGCTTAAATGTACACCACCTAAATTAAGTCGACACTTAGATGACCTAGGTAGGAAAATCATATTTCATTTTGAATTTGGCCTTTAAGGTTGAGCCTTTACAATTGGCTCATTTCAAGTGGCCTTCCTTTTTTAAATGTTTTTTATGTATTGGATGTTTATGGTGCATGTATGTATATTGCTTCTCATTTAGACAAGTAATATGGGACAAACTTTTGGGAGGGAGAAACATTTTCATGTCCACACAACATTAGAGCTTTTTAGTTCACACAACATTATTCCCAAATAATTATGTAAGATACATAAAATAAATAAATAAATAAAGAGGTAGGTAAATATGTATGTTAATTAAAATAAAATAAAAACTAGTAATAGTTAATGTCTAATTATTTAGTTATAATTAATAATTACAACCAAATTATAACTAATCCTTACAAATTAGACCTAATTCATTATATATTATCAATAATGTATTTGTAATAATTAATGATTATTTATTTAATTACACATTCATTAGTGTATTTTAGGTAAATAATTAGTTAACCAATTAGTAATTTATCATAAGTATATAAATGGCTTACCTTAGCCTATATAACTAGGTTACCTATAAGCTAAAATATAGGTAAATAGGTGGAGTATAGGTAGGGTATGTATAAATAAATACATTTACATATAAATTAATTGTATTTAGGTTATTTAGTCACATACTTACATTACATAAGTTAAATAGGTGGTTAATTTAACCTAGGAAAATTTTATTATGGCAAAACTAATGATTGGTAAAATAATGTTCAAACGAACAAAAAATTAAAAATAATTATGGAAAATAACTATAATTAAACTAATTATGGTTCAATTAACCATATCTAAATAAATATGGTGAAACTAACCATGAATAAAATAATTTATGGTTAAACCAACAGTGGTTAAACTAACCATGAATAAAGTTAATTGGCTAAACTATCCATTGAATAAATATTTTATGGCTAAAAAAACTATGCATAAATTAATTATGGCTAAAATAAAGATGAATGAAATAATTATGGCTAAAATCAAAATGGTTAAAATATTTATGGCAAAATTAACCATGGTTTAAACTAGAAATGGTTAAATTAACCATGAGTAAATAAGTTTGGTTAAAATTATTAACAATAAGGTTAATATGGTTGAATATATATTTTATGGAAAAATCAATTATGCAAAAATAATTATGATTACAATAAACATGAACGAAGTAATTATGGCTAAAATAAAAATGGTTAAAATAATTATGGAAAAAATTAATCATGGCTAAACTAGAAATGGGTAAACTAACCATGAATAAAATGAATTTGGCTAAAATAAAAGTGTTTAAAATAATTATGGCAAAACCAACCATGGCTAAATTAATAATGGTTTTAAATTAATTATGGGTATATTGATTATGGTTAAATTTATTAAGGTAAAATAATAATATGTTAAAAATAAATATGGCTAATTTAATTATGCTTATATTAACCATGGTTAAATTCATTATGGGAAAACCAACAATGGCCCAATTAATAATGGTTAAATTAATTATGCTAAACTAATTATCATGGCTAAACTTACTAAGGCTAAACCAACTATTGTTAAATTGACCATGGTTAGATTAATTATGGTTAATTTTAATTTTAATTAATTTTTTCATAAGTAGTTGAACCATAGCTAATTTCAATATAATCAATTTAACCATAGTTAAATAAACCATATATATAATTAATTTAATCATAATTAATTTGGTCATGTATCATTTAGTTACGATTAGGTAATTTTTGCATTTTTCAACTTTTTTTAATTTAGTCAATCATAATCAAAATGTTAAATGTAATCCCAAGATACCCAATTAGTATTATAATTTGTATTTGGCCTTTTTGGTTAAACCATTGGCCACTTTGACTAAGCTTACTTAGTTAACCTTATTGATTGAATATAATAAATGTTTTTATTGATTAGGGCACTTGCCAATTTGACTAGATTGGGTGGTCTTATAGACTAGGTCACTAACCAATTTGATTAAATGGTATTTTTAAGTCCAATTTGACTAGATGTTTGAGTTGACTAATTGTTAAATTGGTCACTCTAGTCAAATTGGTTGATCAAAAATACCCATTGTCATTCAAGCCCTTGGCCTCTAGTCAAAAATACATGTCCTCTAGTAAAAAAACCCATATATTCAACTTGGTCAGTTTGAGAAAATAAGAATTTTAATAATGCATGCATCTTTCCAAACTTAGATACATGTTATTGGGAGGCATACAATGAAAGATAATCCATGCATTTTGAAAGTTGTACATTTATTATTAATAGTAGTAATACCGATGTGCATGTTGGTTTTCCCTAGCCCCTAAATGAGTTTTTAATCCTTTATGTGTTGCCACTAACAAATGTAATGAAAATCCCATAAGCATTAACCATTTGCACACCTAGCTTAGTGCTTTTTAAAAAAAAAATTTGATGTTGTTAACTAGTAATTGTTTAGAAAAGAAATTAGCCAAAGTTGGCTATAAATGAAATATGAAAGCAAAAATATTTGAACTTTCAATTTTTGATTATTACAACTCCCCAAAAATCACTTATGTTTCACATTTTTTACATTAAACTCACACATTGATGAAATTAGGTTAGGGAAAAAGAATGTTTTGGAATATGAATATTAAAAACACAATTTGCATATCACCAAAGATTTGGTCACCATCTTCTAGGCACCAATTTTTTTAATTTTTAATTTTGCAAAAGTTAGTGATTGAATTTGAATTGCATACATAATTCAATGGACAACATGACTTGGTCATATTAATTAATGTCATATTTCAATCCTCTCCATAACTCAATTGATGAGTTTAATCACAATGTGCAAAATTTAATTGCATTATTTCATGTATGAAGTTTGATTGTTTACATAAATCAATCACCATCCAAGAATTTTGGTCAATATAACTTTACCACAAATCACTTTTCAATTTTGTTTTGGGCATTTGAACCTTGCATAACATAACTTCATTGAAATCTTTTGAACACCATTAAAGTCATTTACTTTTGACATGTTTCATTCATTTAAACATCACTCTAAATGTTTGGAGCTCTCAAGTGTTCAACTCCAAACATGGGAATGGATGGGTTTTGAAATGTGCTTATTTTCTTTCTTTTCACACATTTACTTTTTATATTTGGTTGAATATTTTAATTTGTTTAGCTCATGCCATGCTTTAAAATTGCTTTCAACTTTATTCTTTTTCTTGTTCTAAACTTAGTCATGAATCAAACACTAGGATTGTAACAATCAACCTTTGTTTCAAAGGTTGCAAGACAAAACTTTGTGACTAATAATATCCCAACCTTTTATTGTTGGACATGAAGGTGTTCATTTGTAAAAATATCATACCTTGGATTGGTTACAGATACTATAGTACCTTGATGGATTCAGCACATGAATTTAAAATTATTTATTTATTTAAAGTTTCCTAGTTTAGTGCTTAGGTTTTTTATTTTGAAAATATTGATATTAAAGAATAAAGTTATTGTAAGGTACATTTATTTTTTAAAAATTGAACTATTTTAAACTAGAATTCAAACTCTTACACCTCAAGTAATTTTTTCAAAATTTTGGTAGATTAATAAATAATCCAATTTATGTTGAAGCTGGCAAAATATTATAATAACTGGATAAAGATTGATCACCTTTTTTGTGGTGAACTATATGTGAATTTGTCCTTGTTTTTTCTTCAACATTGAGCTTTAAAGTTTGTAAAGTACTCTGAGAAATTTCCATGTGTATTTATAGTATGACTATCCCTCCTAAAAGAGTAAAGAGATCTTACACCTTACTCCTTAAAGAAATGAAAAACCTTACAACCTAAAATCTTATGACCTTTCCTCCACCCCCCACTATTGAAAAGTAGTTATAAAAACTATCCCCCCTTGTGCCTCCAATTTACCTATGTTTAGGTTCATGACAATGTCAACAATATATGTTTCATGCTTTATAATGAGTGCATTTAGGCACTCCAAAAATGTTAGCCAATTTCAACAACCATTGAAAACCCCTTATTGTGGGAATGACCCCACCTTGGGGCTTTAACCTATATGTAATCTAGGGTAAGATTTACATAGGTACGAGTCCTCTTAACATGGGGGGAAGTCACCCAATGTTTTGGGGTGCAATTTCATACATTTTTGTATGGGCTTGATGTGTGTTTTTTGGCACAATGAAAGGATCTTGGATGTCAAATCTTGGTGTGACAAGTCATTACACATTGTAATGCCCTTAGACAACATTGCCAAAATAGGGCGCCCACTTGAGACAACAACTGCTAAAAACAACTGCCAAAATCTTAAGCATGCACTTTATTCTAGTAACACCTTCATTCCTAGTCCTTACCTACCACAATAAACATCAATAGGTAGGTAGGTAGGTAGATAGGTGTCAATGGTCATCCTCTAAAATTATAAAGATATGTTCAAACTTGTGGATAACAAAATCAATAAATGTGTAATTAGTTAACAATGCTCAAATTTAAGCATTTTTATTGATAACTTGTTAATGTGGTTGTTGATGTGGCTACTTAACATTACATGCTTAACTTAAGAAATAAAGTCAATATTGCCAAGGAATGGCAAGATGTGTAAAGATAAATGGAATTCCATCCATGGTGATTACAAAAAAAATTCTTACCACCACAAAGGGATGTGGCACAATACATGCTATTGGGATTTGATAGCAAAAGAGTGAGACAAACATCACCCACCATGACAATTTAATGAAGATTGTTACAAGGCAATTGAAGTTTTCCAAGGAGAGCAAAATGTCCATGTTCCACCGAATGTGAGAGACCTACAAGCTCCTAGTGATGGAGACTATAGCCAACCAAGAGAAGATTCATAGGAAGAAAATTTCTTTACACCTTGTTCATTAATTGTAGAATAATGTAGAAATGACTTTGTTTGAAAGAAAACCAACCAAGATCTTCAACAATTTGGTCAAGGTCTGAATTTGTTTTGTCCGTGTTCAAGATCGAAGAGACATTCTATTAAACCATGGAATTTGACAACCTAGTTACCATCAAAGAAAAATATTGTCAAATAAAAAAAGGAATAAGTAAAAAAATGAAAAAATGAAAGTAAAACTTGTTTATTGTCTGCCTATTGTCCTATAGCAGTTACCATCATGCACAACTATCATCATGTACATATTGTCATTTGCAAACTTGAAAAAAATACCTTCAACTGCTTATAGACCTCCTATAGCTATTGCCTATCATTTGCAACATATGTAAACCTTTTATACTTAATGTCTACCATTTACATTGCTTGTAGACCCTTTTGTGGTTATTGTTTACCATCTATGGCAACGTTACCTTCCTTGCAAACCCTCAGATGTCATGTCTACCTCCTTGCCATTGTCTTTTAATGGTGCTTACCATCCTACGGCAAAAGGTATTTTCTATTTTATAGATAAAAAACAGAGAAAAAATATCATGTTGCTCTTGTAAAAGAAGCAAAAAACTATTACATAAAACATAACAAAACATTATGTAATTTTAATATTACTTTCCCCCACTATTTAACATGCTCCAAGTATAACAAAATAAAAAAAATATGATATACTTTCAACCATTTTCCATTGCAAAAATCAAAGTATAAGGTATTTCAATATTTTTCATTTATATTTTCAATGCCAAACAGGTTACTTCCCAAGAGAATTATCTCCTAAAAACTTTAATCTTAAATACCATCTCTAATACAATATCTTCCTTTTCCCCCCTCAAGAGATATATAAGGAACCCAACAAGGATATTCATCATACAAAGGTGGAATCCTTAATTATCTTCCTAAATTTCATTACACTCTTAAATTTCCTTATTCTAATATGTTCCACACATCCTAGTTACAAGAAATCCATCCATCCCTTATTCACTTGGATTAATTAACCTATATGGTTTCACCCCTAATAAATAGAAAATGGTAAATCAAATATTTACCACTAGTAACTAAATAATTATTAGGATACTTTAAAAATAAACTAGACTAGGATATTATTTTTAGTAATTAATTACTTTTATTAAAATTCATCCCGTAATTATCTTCTAATTATTCTTGCCCCCATGAAAATAGTTCATTATATTGATGGTACTACCATCTCCTAACACTCGTGGTGTTTAACCAACATAAGACAATTTTCTACCCTTAACACCTTTGTGAATTGCCTTTAATAACTTAAGTTAGATAATTGAAGAATTCTTGAATCATTCATGGATCTTAACATATTGATGAACACTTCTTGGAAATGTTTTTCATGGTTGACAACAGTCTACAATTGCATACTACATCCTTTTGATTTGCATGAGATATAATTGATTGCAAATCCACCATGGGGTTTTTGGATGTGAATCTGAGTGCAGTTGATTGCACCAAAGATTAAAAGGTAAATTACATAGATCTCTAAATCCTACCATGACCTGAACCAACTTTTCACCTTTTGGCCATTAAATATGCTATCTAAAAACAACGTTAAGGACATAAACAAATTCGTGTAGTACCATGATCATGGAGGATTTTTTGATTATAAACATTTCAGTACACTGTAGTTAACATGCTCCATGAAAGAAACTGTATAAGGAATAAACAACCCTAAATCCTACCGGAATCACACATATGCATTTTGTGTTTTTTTTTCCATTAAAGGTTTGAGTTTTTTTGTCAATTGCAAAACTACCTCTCTAGTCACTTAGAAATGTTCTACCCACTTGTGGTTTTCATATTGTGTCATTAGGAAGTGTAAGTATTATGTCATATTTTGTGCTTTCACCCAATCCCCCAGCTCCTTATTCATCAACAATTCAAAGTCACATGACATTTGATATTGATGTAAAATAGTAGCATTTCGCATCGCTTCAAACACTTGCCATTGATAAGATTATTAACAATCTTCCATGAAATTTGTCATTGTATCACCTTGTGAATCACTATAGAAGTTCAAATGTTCCTATAATCGCAATAAGACATGTAATAGCAAATTTAAATGCAGATTCTTCGAATTTGTCATGGTGATGAACTGAACAAAGGAATAAGAAAAACAAAAAAAAACAATGCATTGTGACTACAATATGTGAGAACAATTTATTGAACATTGTGTGAAAAATAGCGTGCCTTCAATAAAATAATGGAACAAATTCAAAAGTAACAAAAAAATTACAAATGAAAGACCAAAAAATCCAAAGTGCAAGAAAGTTGCAAATTAGAGCAGTTGTGATGAGAGGAGAGGAGACAAAGAAAATGACAATGGTGAGACGATTTTGGTGTTAACTTTGGGTTGAACATCTTGAACCAAAATTAAGGTTTAATGATTACCTATTACTAATTGAAAGGTCACAAGTCTAATCGACAATTGCTTAACTATGATTAACTTAAGCATAGGTATAGAACCTTATAGGTAACTATGTTCCGAAAAGAGCCACAACCCTAACACTACCCTAACTTTGGGCCATTAGCACCACTTGCCTACCTACAAGTTTGAACATACCTTAAAAGATTTTTAGCAAGGTCTTTATTCATGGGAGCAGGCACAAAATGGATGGTAGTAGATAGGTTAACTGACTAAAATTATCGACACAACTGGTTAAATTGTCACAAAATATTTCTCACTAGTGAAAATTGTAGCTTCATTAATCTTGGACATGAATACATAATCTATAACAGATTAAAAAAAACTCATGTAGCAGTTTAAAAAGCATGTGTAAGTGTTAAACTTAGGCCGTAAATTTCCGCACTATATAAATACCCGCTCTTAATTAAATTAATATTCCCAACCCATACTTCTAACTCCCAATAGGTTAGTAACTAGCAGCCTATTTTTGTATTGAAGAAATTTTGTCGAAAAGAGAAATTGCAAATTAAAAATGTGAAAATGAAATGATTTTGGGAAGATTCTAATCACTAGAAGCAATGGGAAAAAGAGGGAAAATTCACCAGGTTTTCTTTTTTTGAAAAATCCAAAAATATAGAAGGATGATTAAAGATTTGTAGTTCACATCTAGTTTAATAACCATAATATGTACCTAAATCTTCCTAAGGATGCAAACCAAAATTCTTTAAAGAAAACTCTAACTAGTAAGTAACTAACTTACTTAGTTTTCTCAATTTACTCCATTTATTCCAACCTCTACTAACTTCCACCATAGGGTAAAAATGTTTTTACTATCCTTTACTTCAATTACTTTAGCTCATCACACATCAGGACAGCAAGTTTTAAAAGTTACCCAGGGTACTTTTTTTTGACCGTTCAGGTAAATTCCCATTTACTCTTCCAGGCAGAACAGCATATACAACCCCCCCACCCCACCCCACCCCCCCAATAACGCTCATGATGGTAAATGTTAAAACTCTTTTACTTCCATTTATTATGGGCTTATTGTTTAAGAGGCTCCAGTTATTCATTTTTCCCCCTGCCCAAGGGGCAGCCAGGGTTACCAATCCGTAAATCATGCTGGTAAAACACCAGTCACCTGGGAGCCTGAGTAAATACCATTTATTACCATGCGTATATAGTACGTATGATTCTTCATGTGGGCAAAATGTACAGCATTGGCAGTTATTTAAGGGGGAATTATGAGGTGAAACCAGCTGGTTAATACAATAGTTAAAAATTATGAATGTTGCTAATTACTAAGTAGCTGTACCTGAGTCTTAAAACTCTTCCTGTAAATGTTTAAAGTTATCCTTAAAGTCACCTTGTCTTTGAGCCCTAGTTTGACCCTTCTAATCCTAGTTTCATCCCCAATTTGAGTGTAGTCGAAAGAAGTGACAAAACTAGGTATTGTAAAATGAAAGTGGGTATCAGCTCAGTAGATTTGCAGGATTATATTCTGAAGAGAATTGATTTGGTACCCTCTCTTTTCTCTCTCTCTCTCTCTCTCTCTCAATTTTTTTTGTTTTCCTGTGTACTATGTTCATCCTCAGTTTTGGCGAAACTGGGGGCCATACCTACCCCAAGTTTGGGGTACTCTAGGGGGTATATTGATTTATGCCTACATGTAAAAAAAGTCAGTCACTAGGGTAGACTGGCCCATCATCGACCGCCTGCTTATGACCAAACACATATTTGTATCTTCATCATATGTGCTTCATTTTGGGTGATTTAGAATGTTATGGGAGCACTACCTCAAGCTGTAGAAATCATCTTTGAAGTGCAAAGGAAAAGTATTGATGAAAAAATAACACGAAAAAAATTAAGCTATCCTCTTTGGACCTCTCCTACTTTCAAACCTCCTAACTTTCTTATTTCTTATTCATTTTAAACCATTTAAAGTGTTATAGAAGAGCCACCTGAAATTTTACAAATCATATTTCAACTCTAATAGCAATAGAGCAAACATACAAAGAATTTTTTGGGTGTTCAGGAACTGGCCTTTGTAATGTTCGGTGGTTTGTTATTTTGAGTTCTTGACCCCCTGTACTTTGGGGAGCCATAACTTTCTCATTTTAAATTCTTTTTCGACGATTGTTAGTGTGTTAGATGCGCCAAGAGGAGGGGTCCAAGTTTTGTTTCCACACAAGGAACAATGGAGCCCTCCCCTTGGATCCAGGCTGCCCTAAACACTTAAGTGTTTGGTCACTGGCCAGTCTACCCCACTCAGACCCCATAATCTTCATAGGAAATCGGCATCAGGCTTGTTTGATTATGGAGCCCTCTTTTAAAATTAACCACATAGGAGGTCTTGGGTGGCAGATTATGTCATTTTCTCAAACACGTTATATGACATAATCTTCTAGTGAAAATCCTACATTGACCAAAATTTATCTGTTCAAACATGTTGAATCTGCCACCCCAGACCATCACATCATGGAAGGGCCTTGCCTGGTGATTTACCTGATATAATGGGCAGGGGCTTGAGCATTCCATAGTCTGCAACCAGTTTTGGAGTCCTCTCAAAATTAGGGCAGGTTTTTATGCTCGAGACGAGTAGGCCCTTAGCACTTCCATGCTTTTTTGGTTTCCTTAATAATTTATGGTGTCCAGTTGGGGAGGGGAATGAATCAGATTTTAACAAGTTTATGATGTAGCTAAGGTGACAATCAATCCATAAATTGCCAAATTTGGCTATGAATGAATTATGAAAGTTAAAAATGAAATCATCCATCTATATTTTTCTGATTTGTTTGGAGATATAGAAAACCCCAAAACCCACTTGTTTGCATTGTCTTGTTTTGGGGCAAATTTTTGCATGTGGTGACCTCAGAAAAATCTAGTGCAACTCATACACATGATTTTTTGGGAGACAAAAAATGTGCCAAAGTAACCAAATTTTAATGATTTTTTTCTTGAAATCACCATATTATGACAATAGGTTTGAATAGGTTGTCAAATATAACAAGATTCTTAAATTTTTCTACTTTTGGCCAATTACTGTTATGGATGACCTCTAGTGGTGCTACATCACAAAATTTATAAATTAGGAGACCAAAAAACAAAAAAAACAAAAAAAAAGCCCATCCTCTTTTGTCAATTTTAAAATAAATAAATCACCAAGTGATAAAATTTCACCCATAAATTTTTTTAGAATAGTAGCGCACTCTAAAAGTGAATGAAGTTTTAAGTACCTAGTACGAGGTGATACACAAGTGATGGTCTATAAATAGGATTCCCTTTATTGATCATCTTGATGAAACCCTACCATTCTTAAGAATAGAAAAAAGACCCACCTGGAAGGGGAAATGAAAAAACAACAAAAGAGGAAAAACAGTCAACCAAGCAACAACACCCAAAAAGCACAAAATGTATCATGAAAAGAGCAATGGGAACTTGTTGAAGAGGATAAAAGAGCAATCTATAGACTTAAACTCTTTGTCACATGAAGCAAATCAGACAAAGAGATTGGGGGGTGGGAAATCTACTTTGCTGTACCTTTGCAATTAAGCATGGTCTAACTGAATTGTGTCCCAAGTTCAACCCATTGCATGTTTAACAAGACCCAGCCGCTCTTTTGTGATATCCAGCAGGTATGGGTATCACAGGAAAAATGAAAAAAAATATTTATGCCTTCCTGCCCTTGGAGCAGGGCATTCCCAAAATATAAGCTCCTTGGCTCTACCTCAGGCGAGTGCTTATTTTGTGAACCTCCCCGCCCCTTGACATGCCATCCACCATCAATAAGAAAATTTAGCCAAATTTGACAATCATAAACAAAACATGAAAATGAAATTATTTAAGCATCCTTCTACATTGTTGGCTACCCACTGGAACCTGATATAGAATCTTGAATTTTATTTTAAACATATTCGCATTTGGAGATTAGAAATCCCCAAAAACACACCATTTTTTTTCTTTTTTTTTCTTTTGGGGGGGGAGGAAAGAAAACTGAAACTAAGGAAAGAAATGAAGCTATGCCATGTATCTCAAAAGCTACCATTACATGGTTGGTCTTTTTTTTAACAATCTGTTTCTATTCCAGTTGATTGGGTTTAAAGGATCATTGTTGTTGCATGAGGGCTAATTAGGAATTGCCAAATATTCTGAAACAGGACCCATTAGCTCTGAAAACACATTCACTGCTCACATCAAAAAAAATTTGTCACGACTTCCATGACCTTTTCTATCTACTTTAATGCATTCACTATTTTGCAAGGAATGATGAAACCTGAAACAAAAGTGTGTAAGTTCACACTTCACACATATTGTACATAATTTGTTTTTTATATTATTTTTCCCTTCCATTAAATGACTACATAATAATAAAGGCAACCCCTACATAAAATCAAGGGATTTTGATCAGCAATAATAAATGATTAGGTGTTGGAATGCCCAATACAGTAAACTCAAGGAATATTTAGCCGTAACTTGCCCATTGCTCAAGGAATATTTTGCTCATATATTTTGGGGCTTTCATGATGGGATTAAGTTAAGCTGCAGAAAATGTTTTCTTGTCATGCAATAATTTATTTATTTTTGCCTCCTATACTTCAATGTCTCACAACTTTTGGTGATCATGAATGTGGCAAGATCATCTTCAACGATTAATTTGTCAAACTACTACTGTATTTGGCCCCCTTCACACCCAACCAACTACTGAAAAGACTGCAAATTGCAATTATTTCAGTACTCAATGGAGAGGATGCCTGATCCATTGCAAAGTCTCTCATAATGCCTTAGGCAACAACGACATTGCATATACTACTGTCATAGCATAATGCTGCGCAAACAATGGGACAAGTAGTAGTAAGCTGTTCATTCACTCTCACTAGTTAGCCTGCGCGGTTGGCCCAAGTGTGACCGAACAAACACATTGAGGGCTCAACTCATTTTTCCTTCCAAACCCATTTTTTAGCAATTTTTTTGAATTTCCAGCAACAAAATTCACTCAAAAAGAAATTTCTTCCACACCTCAGCTCTGAAAATTGTGAAATAAACTCTATTAAATGTGACTTATTAGGGGATTTCCACCAAAGAATTTCAATACAGCTTTCAGTTTCGATTTTAATTAATTTCATTGAGAAAATGGTTCAATGATCAATAGCTTCCACACTGTAGGTTCAATCTCAAACACCAAGTCAGTGCACCCCTAACTCATCAAGAGCTTTCCAAAGATACCAAGAAGGCTGCATGAAACACCATGTTTGGGAGATTGCAGCGTGACATGACAAAACAAAACAAACTACCTTTCTTGCTTCATAGATAGATATTATATTCACATGGAGAAGGAAAGTAAAAGACACTCATCATGTTGTCTCCAGAGTTATCCTCCAGAAATTATTAGAGGCTTGGGTGGGGGCTAGGTCGATGTCACATTCCTGGATCCATGGTTTGCTTTTAGAAAACCACTTTTGTTATGGAGGAGCTTTGGTGGGGAATCAATATAACAAAAGGTTAAGCCAAATTTGGCTATAAATGAATTATGAAAGTAAAAAACATCTTAGCACCCCCTCTTTTTTTGGGGCTACCTATTGCAACACAATATAAAAATCTGGCAATTTGTTTCTGATCCCCTCCCCCAAAAATCTGCAGGGGAAATATACCCCTTTTTTTTGAAAATTTTGTATGTGATGAACACCACAATGGAACCAAAATGGTTCTCCTGAGGTTCTCACTGGGTTCCTTTGGTTTTGACGAGTGTTGGGTGGATATTTGATTTTATCAATAAACTTTAGGTCTGAAATTTTTTAATATTTCTGAATAATAGAACTGTCATTTTTAAAAATAAAAAAATGATAATGAAAGAAGTGACAGCTTTTATGAAAGAACTGGTAAAGAACTGATGATTTTATAAGAAGTTATTAGTTTCATTCAATTTTTTTCTTAAAAGACAAATGAAAAAAGTTTGTTCAATTTTTGAGAACCATATTATATGGTATCAGAGCCAGTTCTTTGAGTTTTTGAGGATTGCACTTACAAACCCTAACAAGCAACTGCCTTGATAACCATAAGGGCTCCATTTTTATTTTTCATTATCCCTAAACATTGGCTTGACCAATGTTGTTGTTTGAAATTGTAGATTGTGGTTTTACATGCCATGTAAACTGTGAAAGTGCGGAGCGGTTTGTTTGTTGTGTTGCATGAATTGTGTTTGCTTATCATTTTGAACTGCTTCAAGCCAGGTTGACAGATAAAAGCTGATTCAGCCATCTTACACATATACTGTAGACTAGGGTCAGTTTCCACGTTGACATAACCAATTCTTTTCAAAATTTTGAAGTTATATATTTTTTCAATCATCTACAATAATATTGTGAAAAGAGTAGTGAAATTATTCAGAGTGTAGCCTATGATAATTATGATGAATTTTCAACATGTCAACTTCATATTTTCACATAATTTCATTTCACTATTTTGAGAATTATTTAATGACGAAACTAACCTTAGGGTAAGAACCACTCCAGAACTAATCAGTGCATCATAATCAACCACTGGCATAAATGACCACACAAAAGTCACCTTAGAGGCAGTTAGTTAAATGAGGGGATTTCAAGGGAGTGGTATGAGCATGTAAATCATATGACAGCCAGCAGAGAGATTGCGGTTATAAACTAGGAATTTTGGATTCTGGGTGGAGTTGCGTACAGATGAGCTTGTAAAGCGTATGATAGCCATGAAATCTTTTGTTTATAAACTAGGAATGTTCCCTTCCAGGGTTAAGTACAATGAATGAGAACTGTGTGTTGCAAGGGCGATGTTGCATTGGAGTCATGCAGAGTGGCACATGACAAGCAGCAATTTATTAACATGGCCCTTGTAAGATAACCTTGTAAAGCATCAAGCCCCCCACCACCTGGCATCAGCAAATAAACTGATACCAACCACAAAGAAAGCCATAAATAATTGAATGCTTTGTGTTTCTTTCTAAAGAATACCAGACACCTACAGCTACAAACCCTTTGAAGCACAGGTGATTTTCATTAAATAGCAAATGGTTTTATAGAAAAATAGTCGAGGTAGGGTGTTCTTTAAAAGGGCTATTATTCCAGGCCAAAAAAGTGGCAGCCAATTTTTGGAATAGAATTTGAATGCAACCAATGAAAAATCGTGTCATGGAGTGAAGGGACCTCCCGGTTTTCTTTTGGGGGGTGGGACAGGGGAGGCGGTTTTTTTTTAAAAGTTGTGTTTGGTGTAGAGAGTGGACAATCAACTTTCCATGCAAGCTTTGTGGTGTGTCAAACCAAAACAGTTCCCAAGTTCCTGACATGTTCCCCAAAGAGTTCACAATAGGACCTCACTTTTATGTTTGGCAAATGTTGGGCCAAAGGGGACGAGCTCTATACTTCAAAATAGAACCTTCTATTTTGGGGAGCTTCCATAGATTTTTTGTTTAGTGATGGCCCAATCAAATTGGCTTATTGAAAATAAATAAATAAAAACTTGGGAGGCACCTCATCTAATTAATAGGGGAGGTGAAAAGGAGAGATGAATATGGCATAGTTTCCCTTTTCAATTTGGCCTCTTTACACTAGAGCTTGAAAGCTTATGACCATTGAAATAGAAATTTCATGATGGGAAGAAAAGATGTATTGAGGTATAAGTTCACTTTACACAAAGCTTGAAGGCATAAGGGACTAAAGAAATGGAGGCAATGAAAACTTGACATGGAATCCTAAGTGGCAACTTTTGAATAATGTTTCATGATCTAATGTATTTCACGTCAAACTCCCATATTTGAGGTGGGCCTCGTGCAAAGTTTTTTAGACCATTCACCCAAAAAACCATGATTGGTCTAAAATGTTATTGCTTTTTGGCTTAGTACCCCATAGTTTTTCCCCTACCATTAACCCAGGCCAACAATGACAAAAAAAAACATGTATGCAAAAAAAATTCTTGCAACCAAGGAGGTGAAGGAACATGCGCCAATGGGCCCAAGTTTTCTTTCTTTTGGGGGAAGGGTGGGGGTGCTAGATTATTATTGTTCCCATTATGTTCCCATCACATTCCCCAACATGTTTCCAATAGCTCCTCACTTTATCCCATATTCTTTGCCCTAAGTTCTACTCTGGAAAACCTACATATCCAACCCAAAGGAGGAGATTACAATGCATCTATTTTGAGGCTGTTCAAAGCATGATTTTATTTTATTTTCATTGATGGCCCAATCAAAGATGCCCAACATAATTTAGAATTTATTTCATAAAAAAACTTAAATTTTTTTGGGGGGTTCCCACAACTAATTAGTATGAATCACAATGTCCTACTGTGGTAAGGTACCTCAGCAAAGTCTTTTATCACTTCACAACCAGGGCCCACACATAAATGATTTCTGAATTTATGTGTGACGATCTTTGGATATATTTGGAGGGCTCTCAGCATTTCCATGCTCACAAAAATAAATATTATGCACCCAAGAGGTTGAATTGTACTTAGACTAGGGTAATAATAATGAGTACTTACTTCCCCCTAAGTATGGGCTTCACGAGACATCATCCACTAATGCACCATATAGGATTGATGGTAGGTGGAAAGCAAATGTTTATTATTACTCAATGATGCCTTCTCTAACACTGGTAGTTAAGCAAACAAAGATGCTTAATTTCTTCACATTCCCATTGGGGCATTTTTAATACATTTCCTTCCTATTTCACATGGATTCATTATTTAATGCACATGCAATGTGCACATGTATTTACCTACTTAGTATGGGCACATATTTTATTATTACACCTACTTAAGTATGGATCCGATAGGTTCACAATTCACACACTAAGTCCCTAGTCCATACCTACCTAACATGGATTCAATGCGGTGCACACACGAGGTGCACATACGAGTTGTTTAAAAAGTTGGAAGCATAATGCTTAATTTGTTTCAAATGGCATTTAGAATTGAAGCACACGGATGGATTCAAATTTCACACATGCATAAAACGAAAATAGTTTAGTTTTGCAATTTAGGTTATGAAGAACACACAATATTTTCATAATTTAATTAAATTGATTGATCTATTATCAACATTCAATATTTGAACTAATAGAGATATCCATAAAATAAGCACAACATTAATACCTAGAGGTTAGTCATTAAGGGAATTATATATATATATATATATATATTCATTTGAATAAATTATTCTAAATGGCTTGTTTAATGATTATTTCAATAGATAATATTATCATATGACATTTTAACTTTAACTTGTATGTCTTATAAATCTTACTTACAAATCAATCAAAAGATAATATGCTTAAGAAAACCACTATATATAGAGATATGCATATGTTTAATTATATATTCCAAATATACTTAATATGGGCACAAATGTGCAACATCCACATTTGTTGAGAAGGATTTTGTAAACAATTTATGAATAAAATACAAAGCCCACATTTACAATATTAAAACATATTCACTTGTCTTGTATGCCATGAATTATTAACCAAGAAGAAAATCAAAATCATATTTAAATTATTTTTTAAGGTGCTACGTAATGTGCATTTATTATCTTTTGAAAATACCCCCTTTCTATCTATTTAATGGTTGTATGGGTAAATTTAAACTTACATAACATATTAATGAACATTTGTTACTAATTGAATATCACATGTTGGTGGTCCATTAGTCACAAACTCACATCTCACATTCAACTTGCATATGGTAATTTTAATTTAGATTTAAACATATTAATTACATAAATATTATGCACTCACTTTACCATCATTAACCATCATGTTGTGAGCAAATGAATATATCTTCATCCATGTAACATGTGAATAATATGATTAAATTTACATAAAATTATGTAATCTAAATCGTTTATAAATGTTGGGTTCATGGGTTTGGATTGTAGTTTTATTTTATAAGATTAATCCCACCTTTCTTGAATGTATGTTAATGTTGTTCAATGGAATGGGTGGATCATGATTTGTACCATCCAACAGGCTTTAGATAATCTAGAGATGACAAAAGATGGTTTATGTACATATTGTAAAACACTTCTATTGCAATGTTGGCACATTATTTAAGTTGGTGAAGGAAATTTAAAATAGTTTAAATATGTATGTCACATAGTATTGTAATACAATTTTTTGTAATGCACTAGACATACATAACTTATGATGGAAATCAATCTAAGGGCCACTTTAGACAAAGGTCCAAGGAGCGGGGTCCAATGAAATCAAGCACTCCTATTGGTCAAGAGTTTTAAATTGGTCCCAAGGCCTTTAGACAAGGGTCCAAGACAAAGACAAATCAAATTATGATTTAGTTTACATGGCATCATTTCGAAGGGAACACCTATTGGTCCAAACCAAAAAACAGTTTAAAGTAGAGCTCATGGTTTGGAGAACCAAAATGTAACCTAGGGTCCAAGGTTTCTTTTCTTCTTGTTGCTCAAATTATGTGAAAATAGAAGACACATCTATGGATTGAGGACATTGTTGAAAGCACACCAACTCTCTCATTTTTAAATTAATTTTGAAGTTAACATGGCTAGTTTTGTGGATCTTTGCAAGGTGGTTGATAGAAAGAGTGCATTTTCAGGCCTTTCGAGTGCACAAAATGGAATTGAAAACCAAAAAAAAAGAAAAAAAGGCCAAAGGTTAACTTAATTCTCTCATAGGTCAATCACACATTTTTGATATTGGACCTCAAATTGGACCTTAAGCCTTTAGACACACTCATTATACCTTTTTTTTTAAATGTGAAAAAGAGTCCAATTCAAGATTCAATTTGCTTCAAATTGATCCCTGGGCTTTTGGTCTGTGGACCCTTGTCTAAATTGAGTCTAATATATTTTTATTTTGTTTCACATGGAACAACCTTCACATTTTTGAACTAATAGATAATTACATGAAGTTCTAAGCAAAACAAAGAAGGAAGTGCTTAGTAGTACTCTGGAGGTTTTTAATCCTGCTATAGACCCCAAAAAAGAGCAAAAAAACAACTTTAAAAAGGCTTTGACCAAAGGAAAAGAGAATAAAGAACGAGATGAGATTACAACAAGCACAATGAAGCTACAAGGACTTGAAAAAAAATTCACACTGAAATTTTTTAAACCAACACACAAAGAAGAAAATCAACAAGAAGGAAAAAAAAAAAAAAAAAAAAAAAAAAAAGGAAAAAATCAACAATAAACAAACAAAATAAAAAAAAAAAAAAAGATTAATAAAAAAAAAAAAA
>Ga0116231_10004120_pt1 | contig 29640 bp, 21 predicted proteins | sample S1TSphgellanicum_2_FD_89695 | JGI IMG/M metagenome (GOLD analysis project Ga0116231, IMG submission 89695) | Host-associated microbial communities from peat moss isolated from Minnesota, USA - S1T2_Fd - Sphagnum magellanicum MG | ecosystem: Host-associated > Plants > Peat moss > Unclassified...
TCACAAGGTTGAATTACTTTCTTTACTTATTTTAGTTTGGTTATTTGTGGTTTGGTCTTGTAGTTAAATACCTTGGTGTTGATGGTTTGTCTCTCTTTTCTTCATTACACAAGTTTGTGTATTCCTTGTGACAAGAACCTTGGAGAGTTCTTGATGTTGTGTTTTGTGTTGTGAGCATTATGTTGTACTTTCCTTTCAATAAAGATTTATGTTTGCACTTGAGTAGATCTCCTATTTGTTAACAGCCTAGTCCAAATACCCATGCTTTTATGATGGGTAGTTTAGTTAGGGCAAAAAAATGATGACCAAAAAACTTAGGTAATGAGGTGATGTAGCATGTAGTCAAGAAGCATGGTTTTTTATCTCATTAAAGAGCATGTAGGAAGTGTAATGGGTTTGAAAACAAAGTGAATATGAGTATGGGGTCGATTTGTAAATCAATGAAACACCAATTTAGTTATATTATTTAGTTTGGATGTTCATCCTAATCATATCACAAAAAATCATGGCTATATAAATTATTCAACTTTGGGCAAGGGTTATGGTATGAATTGTGTTGAGCCATTGAATTTGAAAAATGTAGACACCTCATGTAATACCCATCCGTGCAAAATTTTGGGATGCCCACAATTGGCAAATAGGGAATAACTTGCTTGGTTTTAATTCTTTTAGATGCAATTCCAAATTGAATATGATGCCACCATCAAACGCATCACCCATGGGAAATTTTCCATGATTTTGAATTATTTTGCATTATTTTCCTTTACCAAAATACATGGAAAAAAAATAGACCTAATACTTATTAGTACCATAACAATTTGATTAATTTGGCAATAAGATGCATAATAATTTATTTATTTTTGGTCAATTTACGATGCAATATTTTTTTAATTACAATTAAATATTATCCTTCATGGCTTAGTAGCCAGTATTAAATATTAATTGCCCTGTTATTTCATTGGATGCTAACTTTGGTTTGAAAGGAAGTAAATACCATTCCAAGATGATTACACATTTTTAATTTGCTCACAATTTAATAAGATAGGTATCTACCAAAGCCAATTAATTATCTTTTTTGAATAATCTTAATCCTAATTGATGTTTTTTTCCCCTTTCTTTAGTGTGCATATACTTAATTACAATTAAGTATTAAGGTGTAGGGTGAATGCACAGTAAGGTGGACCAAAAATGGCACATGTGAAATCCATAGTTTTACTTTTTCAAAAAATCTATTTCAATTGTTTGGGGTTTTGGGAATGTAAAATATTTCATATGAAAATAGGAGGCAAGTGGAATACTTAAACCTTAAACTTACAAGTTTTAAAATTGTAACACATGTTTTGATTTGATTAACTAGGGGAAAAGTTATAAGCAAAAAATGGGTTTTCTCACTTTTTATAATTGGTAATAATGTCATTTCTCAATGTTATGCAAGGTAGTAATGTCATTTTTTACAAAACAACAATTTTCAAATTTTCCATTTCAATAAATCATGAAATTTATAATTTATTGGAAATCATATGGAGATTTGATAAATTAAAATATTAAATTATCTTGTAAGCCTTTTATTTTAGCATTACAATAACCTCACATTCATATTAGGGGGAAAAAATTCAACATTTCACACATGTTTATTATGTAATAGAAGTCCATAAATATTTTTATGGATTATGACAAAAGATGTACGTTGTTTTAAAAGTCCACCTTGTAATGAAGTGATGACATTTTATTTTCAAACTTTCAAATTTTATTTTAAAAGTGTATATATTAATTATATGAGACTTTTCTATAATTTTCAATGATATCCCAACACATATTATACCAAATTTAAAGGCAACCTCAAGAAACTATGTAACTAAATTTTATAATTTATAATTTCACTAGTACAAAAATGGGGTGTAGTTCACTAACTTAAATCATTGTGGGACCTTAAAAATGAACTTATTTCACTATACTTTAATGATTTCACTATAATATCACTATGTAAACATTGTGTTTCACTATTAATTCACATAATTCACTATTATAATTTACTGTGATAAATAGGTTTATTTTTTTGTTATTATTTTAAATACCTTATGTTACTTTATGATATACCTTATATTATTTTAGGTTACCTTAGTTGTTCTAACTTATACCTTAAATTATTATAAGCTATTATAAATTATTATATGTTATTTTACCTTAAGGTATCCTAGCTAACTTTTTATAGGTTTTTTATTTTTAATTATTTTGAATTAAATTATTCAACTAATCTTAGGCTACTTTAGGTTACAATTTTATTTCAAGTTATATTTTAGGTTATTCAAGGTCATTGTACTTTATGTTATTATAAGTTATTTCACCTTAAATATAACACTTTAAAGTAATTTAAAATATAATATAATGACCTAAGGTAAAATAATCTATAATAACCAATAATAACCTATGAAAAATAATTTAGAATAACCTACAATAAAATAAATACTAATAGCCTATGACAACATAACTTAAAATATCCACCAATAGCTATTAATAAAATAGCCAGAATAGACACCAATAAAATATCCATTAATAACCACCAATAGTCATTAATAGAATAACCACTAATAGCCACACTAAAATATCCATTAATAATCACCAATAGCCATAAATAAAATAACCACTAATAGCCACAATAAAATATCCATTAATAAAATAACCATTAATAGCCACCAATATTCATTAATATAATAGCCATTAATAACCACTAATGGAATAACCACCAATAGCCACCAATAGAATAACCACTAATAGCCATTAAAATAATAACCACCAATAGCCATTAAAAGAATAACCACTAATAGCCACTAAAAAAATAACCACTAATAGCCATTAAAATAATAACCACCAATAGCCACTAGAAGAATAACCACTAATAACCATTAAAATAATAATCACCAATAGCCACTAGAAGAATAACCACCAATAGCCACCAATAGAGTATCCACAAATAACCTATGTTAATATAACCTAGAATAACCAATAATAACATAAGGTGAAATAACTTTCAATAGCCAAAAATAATCAACAATAACCTCACATAGTTGAAAGTAGCTTAAAATGAAATAGCTTAAAATAGCCAAAAATAACTTATAATAGTTGCAAATAACCTAAAGTGAAATAACTTACAATAACCAAAAATAACTTACAATAGTTAAAAATAGCCTAAAATGAAATAGCTTAAAATAGTCAAAAGTAATATAAAATAACCAAAAATAACTCAAAATAATCGAAAATAATTTAGGGTGAAAAAAGTTTTAAATAACAAAAAAATTGGGAATAACCATAACTAACCATAAATAATGTAGAATGAAATAACTTAGAACACTGAAAAGTAGCCCTAGAATATCTAAAAGTAGCTTAACATAGGTAGCATTATTATATTAACAAAAATCTTATCCATTTATTAAACATTTTCTTTTTTTAAAATGGTCATTGAAATGTAATGAATAATGATATTCAAAAAATAATTTGTTCAAAAGATTTTACATTTTCAAAGGAAATAAATATAATTAGGCACATTATTGAAAAAACTTTTAAATTAAACTTTAATCATTTCATTTGGACAAAATTTCAATAAAATATGAATTTTCAAAGTTTATGTTTTTGTAATGTTTAAAATGAAATATTTGATAAATAGAATGCAATGTAACACATTGTCACAATAAGTGTGGTGGCTTGATGGTAAGGGTGTTTGTTTCCTAGTCGTCAATGGATCAAACATTAATGGTGTGTTTATGGTCAACAATGGTAAGTTGATCGAATATTTTTTTATATAGTTCCTTAAAGTATGTGTTTATTTAGGTTGAATACATGGCCTATGTACTTAGCTTAGGTTTTTAATCTAGCATAGGTAGTGACATGTGTCAATAATTCATAGGTTAAAAAATCATGAAATTATCAATAATATTGAATATTAAATAATTTAAGCTTAATCAATTTTTATGTCACCTAATTAATTAATTAGGAAATGAAATGGCTTGATAAATTTGTATTTCATTACATATTAATGGACCAATTCATCATTCATAACAAATGGTCTTTGTTCATTAGGGGGTTGAATAGTTTCACCATGGTAAAAATGTTCAAATTCATTCAAAATTTAGTGAAACCTAAGTGAACTAGGATGCATTTTGGTGTAATGTTTAATTATATTTATCTAATAATTAATTTATAATTAATATTTAAAATTTGAATTTTTATTTAATAATTTATAATTAATAAGTAAGTTAATTAGCTAGTTAGTTAATTACTTATTTACTTAGTTTTATAATTTGCAAAATTAAAAAGGAGGACAAAATATATGAGATAATTTTTAAAAAAAATTACAACCCAATTTGCAACTAAGTTGTAATTTCAATTTTTATCCCATATGTTTTGTTTTCCATTTCCATCTTGAGAACTATATAAAGAGGAGCTTTATCCTACACTTGCACATATAAAAAACATGTTAATTGGGATGAACCAATCAAAGAATTTAACCCTATAAAAATTTTAACCCCAAAGGTTAAACCTATCAAAAAATTTAAATATTTTCCTACCTCCCTAATCTACCTACCTACTTCCCTGCCTGCCTAGTTCTACTTTCCTACCTACCTAAATATTGATTTTTAATTCACTTTGACCAAAATCCAAAAATGCCACATGGCATATTGGTATTATGCCATGCGTCACAATCTAAAACCATTTGAATTAGATGATGAAGATCCACTATCTATTATTTAAACAAATTTTTTCAAATTTTTTTCACTTGCCACATGTCATTATGTAAGTTGCTAATTTTTATGTTACTATACAGATCGCATACAATAGTATACAAATGGTGAAATATTTTTTGACCATTGACTTCATCTACACTTATAACTTGTCTAATGCAACTAAACAATTTTTAGTAGCAAATGTTTTTTACAACTAAAATATAGTTGCAAATGGTAGTTTTTTTTTCCAATTTCTTTTAATGTACCCTCGCAACACCAAAAAATGGACTATTTAGTGTGCAACTACCCTGCACATAAAAAAAAATCATAAATGTGATGGATTATTTTTTTGGAAAACCCTAAACAAACATTAAAAAAATTATGGTCCATGTCTACCAATGTCATTTGATCATTTAAAATTTGCACAAACCCTACTAAACCCTATTACACATTTATCCCCTAAAGTGGTGGGAAGAAACCATATTCTAAAAGACCAATTCAAGCCAAAAATAGTCAAACAAGATAACATTGTAATCAGACAAGGATGATAGGCTATTGGGATATTGATCCAATGTTTTGCATGGTTAGTTTTCTTGATGTTAAACCTTTTCATTTGTAGTTTTCAATTACCTTTTCACATACCTTAAGTGGGTACCCACTTGCATGTTGAAAAAAATTGTCCAAATTTGAGGGTGCCTAATGCCCATGCACATCTACATATGTTCCGTTGTATTCCATGCTTTAGATTCACAATAATTAGCAATTGGAAGTAATGCATGGTTCACACATAAGGAAAGTTGAAAAGCTTGTACAAGCATTTTGAAAATCCTTTTTTCAAACTTTTTTCAAAAGAACAAAAGGTTCATCAAATTGCTTGTTTGTGGCCACATAATGTTGCAAACCCATTTGCCCATCATTCTTGGACTTGAAGAAGCTCCATCACAACATGCATTGGAATTACTAATTGATTGGATCTTTCTACTCCATTGCCAATTCCTTTGCACAAAATTAATGAGAAAAATTCACTCAATTTCAAGTAAATGAATCCTACTAGTTTTGTAGCATACACAAACTTTGGACTATTCTTCACAACCTAAACATGATGGTGCATGTTTTGAAGCCCAACCCCAACATTGGATCACACAACGCACATTGTTAATGATGATCTCATAGCTACAAAGTGTTTGCAAATGTTCATAAAGAAATTGAACCACATCAAAATACAAAGCAAACGTTAAAACAAAGGTGAGTTTAGGAAAGTGCATGTGTTTTTAAGATGCACAAAATCAACACAAAAGAAGTTTTTTTTTCCTTCATGGAATAGAAGATTGGATTGTCGTGATCTTGTACCATTTCATGTTGTCATGCCCTCAGTCCTTAGCCATAAACCCAAAATGCACCAATCCTTTAACAATGAATATATTACAATGCTTGCATGTTGCTTTGCTTGATTGTGCATATTTTGCAACCAATTTCTCTATTGTTACATATGGGCATGTGTAAAACATTACTGGTAATGAGCCATAATTGGAAGAAAGACAACAACATTTACCTTGATGTTTAGTTAGTTCCTTTGATTTGTTTTCCCACCATTGTGAAAGATCTTAAATGAATAATCGTTACAATTTCTCTTTTTGACCTCCAAGGACAACACAAAAACTTGGACTCAAATCATGAAGCTTGAACACATAGAAACCACAATAATGTACTACATGTTGCATTGAAGATCCAACAAATGATACTCTAATTTTTCAATTTGTTTTGCAAGATATCACGTCAATTGAAGGTGAAAACTTTTGATCCAACAAAACATACATATTTCTAGAATCGATAGGAAGACTCAATCATGATATTGATTAACACTTAAGAGCCCTGATGAATAACCAAACATGGATATTTAAACATGAGGGTGAAGATGATTCTTTAACAAACAACCAATTAAAGGCACTAATTCTCTTAAACATTTTGCACATGTATATGTAACACATCATAAGTCAAATAATGCAATTGAATTGCTTTAAACTTAGATGTTAAAAACTTGTCCACATTTGAGTTTAGGTTAACATGATTGGAATTGAAAAATGATTCTAAACACAAAAAAACACAAGGAGCAATTTCAACACTAGGGACAGTCCCACACATGTTCACTAACCTTTGACAACATAATGTAAGTGAAAAAATAAATAATAAACATGGCCAATGATGTGCTTAGCTAGTACTAAAACTAAGGATGTTAATTGGCATTGAAAGTGTGCATTAGTTAGTCATGCTAACAAGGATACTAGTATAGTGGTAGGCAAGGTGCAACTTCATATATTACAAGGTCCACATGATTGTACATTTTTCAAGAGGTCCTTAAAAATAACCTCCAACATTGGTTGTATAATCTTTTCACTCTCCTCCCAAGTTCAAGATCAAAACACTCCTTGCTGCCAAGAATGCATTTTGACGTTGTTTGTCATTACAAGGCCCACTATTGACATTTCATTTTGAATACAAATGAATTCACAGTATGTAATGGTTGTTGATATAGTAAGGAAACCATACTTGTTACAAATGACATTGCCAACATCATCGCCAACATCATTGTCAACATCATCACCAACATCACATTCTTAATTCACTATCAATTCATTATTAGCTAACTATTAGTTCAATTCACTTTTAAGATGAAAACATGATCAAATATACATTTTGTGTAAAGTGTAAAGTGGCCATAAATCAAGCCTTAACATATCAATTTTTTAAATATTATTTAATTCAATGATCAAAATGAACATTTTTTTGAATTTATGTCAATGATATTGAAGAATCACATGTTTAAAGTAGATTTAAGTAGATTTCCAAAAAATGCAAGTAGAATTTTTTTAATTTTCTAGGTTGCCCAAAGAAACAAAGTAGGCTTCACGTAAATGAAATATTGAATTTTTTTACTTTCTTAATTACTGGCCATCTAAAATTTACTTATGCACTTTCAACTTCCAAGGTAAAAAAAATAATATATCAATCTTTTAATGTAAAAATATTTTTGAACATAATTTTATTAATCAATTTCAAAAATATTTTTGACCTACTTTTAGTACATTAAAATTTTCCAAACTTTGTATACAACATGTTATAAACTCAATATTGTGCACCATGATGGTTTAACAATGATTGAAAAGGTTTCGATTCTACTTTCTTACGTTTATGTGTAAAAATATGATTGTAACTACTCATAGCTACTTTTATTATATACTTGATCATGGTAACTATTAAATCATTTTAAATCCATTCTAATTCACCTTTAGTCCAATCTTCATACTCATAACCACTTAATGATGGGCTACACATGGGGACAAAACTTCCATTGAAGCTTCCTTCAATTAACTCCCCAAGGGGTATAAATAAAGGTAGGACCTTTAATAACCTTACATCACCCATCCCAATATTGTTTGGACCCAAATGCCTTTAACTTCAGAGTTATGATGGGATATGGTTTAATAGCCTTGGTTTGATTGCATCATAAGTTTTCTTATCACAACCTTGTTATGTTCTTATTTTGTTCGTGCAATAAAATATTTGTTGGATTTTCATCTTGCACATGTTATGTTCTTGTCTTTATTTTTCTTGTTTTGTGATTTAGATTCAGAACTAAACATGTCCATGTTCTCGTCTTGGTTAAGAAAGCCTGTAGACTTGGTTGTTTTTGTGTCCATTACAATATTGGTCACATGCTACAAATGATGCAAGGAAACCAAACCTATTTATAATCATAAATGGTTTATTAGGTTATAATGTTAAATACTTCGCCATGTCAAAGAAAGTACGAAACATTGCCAAAGGTAGTTCATCACATGTGGAGTTTAGCAAATGATACAACAAATATAAACTTAGTGATTATTTCTTGAATATTCACCCATCTTGTAAATGCATCCCTTGTTCGCATTTCATATCATGGCAATCTAATTGACCCCATTTCAAGATGGCATCTTGTTGAACACAATACCCAACATTTTGCATACAAGTGCACCAAGGTGCTCACAACAAAGACATCATACTCATAACCACTTGAATGAACTATTCATGAACAAACTTGCCATCTTCAAATGATCCTAAACCAATGTATGTTTTAATCACCTGAATAGAAGTGAAAGGATTCACTCCTTGTTGCATTTCTTTAGTTGCCCATCCTTCACATATTTTGTAAACTTTTTGTTCATCCAAAAATGTTTAATTGCACTATTCTTAGTGTCAATGCAACCATTTTTCTTGCCACCCATGGTAGGTTTTGTCAATTGTCAAGCCATAGACCTTTCTACATCTTCTTATGTTTGAAACTTGGGTACCTTTATTTGTCTATGACCATTCTAGATCAAGCTAATTAGCTATGTATCCTCCACATCCCATGCATAAATGGTACCATAAAAATAGGGAAGGTTGCACTGACCTTTTCCATCAACTTTTACCTACTTTCTCCACCTTATTATTATCAACAAGGACACACATCAACATTGTTGCATGGGTAATAAATACATATGGAATTTTTTTAAACATGTTTTAAACTTCTAGATCAATATTTTAAAAATTTGAACTCTTCAAGGTTTAGTTAAAGGAAACAATGTACCCCCAAGGTTTTGTAATTGAGTGGCCAAAACTAACAATGCATTTAGTAGCAGTCCTCTTGGTCCACACATAATACATAATAGGTGACCCTGTAATGCAATTATAGTTTTCCATGCAAATCATAAGCATCTTATTTTCAAGGTACATATTCACTTCATTATTCGCCTTGATTAAGGAACAAATTGGTTTTGTCACCTAAATTAGTCATCACATGGAACAAACTGGTGTAGTTCATTAGTCCCCGCTAATTAAATCAGTGAATTCACTACATCCCCACTAGGTCATGTTCAATGTGATCAATGAATTCACCCATGTTCATTACAATCAATGGGTGAAAGCACATTAAGGTGGAGTACATAATCTTGTCATAATTTGTTGGATTATCAATCATGGGCCATGGAACAAAATATAAATGAATAATATGTGAAAAAGGATTCAAAAAAATAATATTGCATGTGATATGATCACATTGGATGAATTTCATGAATATATTTTAAATTACCATAACATAATGGACTTTTGAAGTGCCAAAAACCCAACGTCACAATCCATATCATATGATTATGGATTCATTATATTTTTTTAAATGCTTACTTGAGTGATTTTTTTGACATAAAAAGTAATGTGATGCCATTTATATAAAGGGAGACAATTTTGAAAGATTTTGAAAACCAAAAATTGAGATATACAATGAAATGTGAATTTTTAAAAATATTTTTTTATTCATTTGAATTAATAATTCAATTTTTCATTTTTAAAATGTCAAATTTTGATATAATTATCTACAATTGATAAAGTCTATAAATAGAAAAAAAATTGTTTAACTTTACCATATGACTTGTGCCATATAATTTACTTTGTTACAGTGTAGAATGAACTTTTATTTTGACATTAGTATGGACTCCACATATGCCAGAAAGTATTCCACCTTAGTGTGCTTTCACTCCATTGAATTCATTCTAGTGAAATCATTTGGTGTATAGGGGCATATTTTGTTGTAAAGGCCTTATTTTTCATACGTATTATTTTCATTTTGACTTTATATTTTATCCCTAGTTTTGGTACATAAATAAAGTCTTATGTAAAATCACCTTATCTTTGGACCTCCTTTCACCCCCATACCTTCTTTTAATGTTATACACAAAATAATTTTTTTTATTAAATTTCAATATGAAATGTTAAGTTTCAACATTAATGCATAAGCTTGGAAAATAATTATAATAATCATACATGTAAGAACAATGAACATTTATGTAGCAATAGTGGAGGCATTTAATAAAAATAAATGTTAGGATGAAATTCAATTTACCACCAAAATTAATGGTTTTTTGAGTTTCACCCCCCCATTGAATGTTAATATTTTACTTGCATGTTTTTTTTTATAATCTTTCCTTGTGTATGACCAATCACAATGTTCCTCTTTTAGATGGAGAGCCTCCCTTTTGAGCCCACATACATAGGTGAAAAGGGAAAGACTTTGGCCGAAACACATGGGTTTGAAGTTACATGCTATTAAGGACACCCTTTGGCAACACAGTGGGAATTTGGGGAACAACAAGGGAACGCATTGGAACTTTTTCAAGAACATGATGGGAACACATCATGAACCCAAAAAAAGAAAAATCACTCCCCCAAACCCATCACCCCCCACCCCCAACCCCCCCCAAAAAAGTTGGGGGCCTTTGAATGCATGTTGCACTTTCCCATTTGTTGCATGCGATTTCTATTTTCAAAACTATTAGTCACCTTTTTTGGCCTAGGCTAATGCCAAGGCCTGAATTTTGGGCACATAATGTGATTCATATTAATTACTTAGGGTTGCATGTCAAGTCCAACCTTATTTTTACCACACCTAAAATTTGGTATAAAAAAATGTAAGGTAAGGCATCCATGCTAGGAGTCCACATTAGGACTATGCATCTATGGAACAATTGTCCCTTCGTAGGGTTGTGACTATTATTTAATAGTATTTAATAACAATTTTTGAAAAAAGATAGATGCCACCACAATTAAGAGGTTGGCAAAAACTTGCATATTGATTACCTATATTTTTATATTTTTAAAATTAATTGGGTAACAAGTTCACACTTGGGCCTATGGCATAGGTTATGCTAGTGAACATTATATAGGGTTTTCCAAAAAAAATCCAATAAAGGAGGAAAGATAAAAGGTAAATGAACCAATTACATCTTGGTTTTAATGAAGTAAAAGTAAAATTTACCTTTTACCTTCCAAGGATATAATAGGGTAAATATAACATAAATTAAGGTTGAACTAATATTAATATTTAAATTATGTGGAGTGAGCATGCAACAAATTAACAAAGTAGGGAAAAAATAAATAAATTATGTAAGTTTGTCATGGAAAATTTGAGCACATGGCATTACAAACATCCTAAGGGAAACAAAGTTTACTGAATTTTTTTTTAAAAAAAATAACATTTTTAATAATATATTGCAAGCATTTCATATGGAGGCAAATGGTAACACAATCCAAAAGGTTTCCAAAAAATAAGATAATACTAGTGATTAAACTCCTTGTAAAAAGAACTACCCACAATATGTTTTAGGGACAATTAAATTCATTCCCAATAAGGATGTGCAACCACACAAATTTGTGAATTAAAAAAAAAAGAGGATTGTGACAAGTAATTCAAGCAAAACTCTTCTAAGATTGCTTGTTCTCAACAACCATGTTATAGGTGTCACGAGTTAAATGACATGTCAAAATTGTAAAAGGTATTGGAAATTAGTAAAATTGTGTTCTTACATCAAGATGTCTATGGAGCAATTGTGGTGTTGTTGACCATAAATATTTGATGAGCACACCTATTAGAAAGGAAATAAATGGAGCATAATTTTTAAACCCTAAATATCAAATAAGCTCAAAATGGATTGCTTTTCAGTGTAAATTCATTTATTTTGATGTTTAGGGGTTAATGTCATCCTTCATTGCAAGGTTTCAATTAAATGTTATTTTACATTTGCAACAAGGAGTTTCTAGGCTTCTTCATTTCCAATAGTCCACAAAACAATTTTTGGTCCAAAATCACAATACAAAATTGGGACTTGTAACCACTTTTGAGGTCTTCAATATGTTGAATTATTTTTTTCAAAATTGATCCAATTTTTTGGGGAAATTATCATATTAAAGAAAATTTAATTGTTAATTACAAAATTACAAAATGTATGTGCAAGAAGTGTCTCTTAAATGTGCTGACTTGTATTTGAACACCTAAAAATGAAAGAATGGTAGTGACAAATGTTTATGGTGGAGCCCTAACTCATCTATGCCTAATAAGTTAAGCCATGGACATTAGCCTTCCATTAATCCTTAATGTATTTAAAAAGTCACATTGTTATTCATTATGTCTTTTTTCATCAAATTCAAATTTTCAATTGTACATGGAAGGAAATACAAGGTGTATATGAAATTATTCCATTTCAAATGGGTATGAAAGGTGAAAGCATTGCATCAATGTGTTTTTGAATACTCACAACCACAATGATTGATGCTCTAATGCTTAAAGAACATATGGTATGTTTGGAATCATTGTTAGACGAAACAACAACAATGCCAATACAATTTCTTCTCAATAAATAACATAATTCACATATTGACATATGATGACCCTTTTTAAACGCAATCCAAAAGATCAAAGACAATTGAGCATGAGGGTAATGTCAAGCAACAACACAAGACCACACAACTAATTGCAAGACTAAAATAGGGGGTTTAAAATAAACATTTTGTTGAAGAAAAGTTTAATGCATGTGAAGAGATTCCCAATGATGATTTGCCACCAACAATGGACAAAATACATTTTTGTGAAATGATGGATGTAAAGGATGCAAACATTTCAAAATCTTAAAGACTCACAACTTCAATTAGCATTGATCCTACAATGATATCATTGTGAGATTTGGGATGCATAAATATAATATAATTGAAATTGCCAACCTTGAAAAAGAAGCCAATGAGCAAATGTGTCAATTAGAGTGCCCTCAAGCATTGAACCCTTTTCTTAAAAGAAAATTTTGTTATGTTATTATAAGTTTCATTGAACTTCTGAATTGTAAACTATAATGTATGATTTAATAATGAACCTTTAATTATTTATTAGCAACCTAAAACTAAAATAAGGATTTGTTGAATTAATCAAGACCTAAATTAGACTATTGGGCTCAATGGCATTAAAATCATTAAACAATAAAATTGGGAAAACATGATGCATTATCCCTTTTACAAATCACATGGTCATGTTTTTCATTTATATTGGAATGGGTGTACATGTAAGTGGTGACATGCAATTCCATCTTGTAGGAGAAATTTTCGAACAACCCATTAGAATTGATGAAGATTTCTTGAACAATGTTATTTGCAACTTAAGGTATATTTTGCACCCTAAAGACATTAGTGAAGAGGAACATTTAAATCCATCAAAATATTCAAAATAATGGAGAAAAGTTGGTTTTCATTATAATGGTGTTTGTTTTCACAAGAATCAAAATATTTGAATACTTTGAGTCAAGTTGACGAATTGAATGATTATGACAACTTTCTACTTAAACCAACGGTGAATTTACATGTTGTTTTTGACCCAAAAGGTGTTTTTGTGGGAAAACAAAAAAATAAAGATTAAAAACAAACCCCTTACAATTGGTCTTTGGGGCCTTTGTCACCAAAAAGGAAGGGTCAAAAACAACGCGACCCCTCTGTCGAACTCGCTTAGACAGAATGTGAATGGAGGTCTAACTATCAAACCAACAGCATGACAACAACATCAATCTGAGTCTTAAGCTTTTGTTCTCTGACTCTGCTAAGCCCCCAATGAGAGGCACACATTACTAGTGCAGACTCCCTTTTCTGAACCTCCATAGACTTAACGATTGCTCAGACAAATCAGCAAGCCAGAATCTTAGATGATCAAATTCATTAGCTTAAAATTTACAAAGTTTCCCCAACAGCACGAGCTTGCTTCACTCCAGAGTACTCATTAGACATCTACCAATCCTACTTAGCTAAGTCACTGGCGCAGCGGAGAGTTATAACAACTCAGCCAAGTTCTCTTCAATTAGCAACGTTCCTCCCCAAAACCAAAAACACACCCTTGGACCTAACGCTCTCCTCCTCTTCATCTGACCTTCCCGATTGTCTTTTTCCTTCCTTTTCTCCCTCCAGAAATCAGATTTCTTTTTCAAGCCTCCGTCCTTCCTTACTTTTTCCACCGCCATCTCCTTTGCTCATCAATGCGACGCCATCTTGCTACACTTCCCATGCACTCCATGCACGATCAGTATTAACCCTTTCCAAAAATGATCAAATCCGCCGCCTTCATCAATGAATGTGACGACATGATCAACTCTAGAACCCTGATCATCGAACTTAGCATTCACACAAGATGCACAATCACAGAATCCTTGTTCGGCCACTCCCTTTCTGGTTACACCTTCACATTGTTTGATTCAAGCCTAGATTGAAAAAGTTCCCCACAAGGTACATAGGACAATTATATGTATATGGTCTTTAGCTAACAATACAACATTAAAAAGTACTTGAATCAAGTCTACTAATAAACACATTAGCTAATGTAATGACCTTTTTACAACTGGGTAAAAGCATGGTTAGGTGGTTCCTTTTTGACATTTTGAAAATTTGAGGTCTTACATTAGCTATAATTCTTATAATTATAATAATTATTGAACTATAAATCCTATAATTATTTGTTATGTTTTTGGTAACAAATATCAGTAGGTCATATTTTATATATCCTTAAACATTTGATTAATAAAAAATTCCATGTGAAAACTTGGATTTTCAATATGAAATGCAAAAATGATTTTTAAAATGACAATAATCGTGGCATTTAAAAAAAATAAAATGATAATTTCTTATATTGGGAAAGCTTCAATGAATTTTATTCTTAAATTCTTCATTAATTGATGGTACCTATTTTTAAAATTTTATTTTGACACTACTATGATATATTTTTTGAATTCACATTTTTCATTTTTTATGCATGATAAACATATTTCCATTTTTTTCTCGTAACTCATCCATAATTTTTAATATGAATTATCTGTTGTAACATGGATAATTTAAAAAATCACAAAATTCATATGTAATTCAAAAAAATTGCAATTGTGATAGTTCAAATGGGTGAACCCATCCTTGGGTGGTACCACTAGGAACCACCTCAAGGAATGGTTAAAAAACCAAAAATGGCCAAATCATTTTCTTGGGCCCTTTACTTTAAATGTTTTCACAACTATAATTATTATTTTTTCTCACGTTTATTAATTGCATGCACTAATACATGGCTTGAAGTTTATTTTGGAATTATAAAATTAAAATTTTTTCAAATTTTGTATTCCTAATTAAAATGGCCCTTTTAGAAATTGATAGCTTTAATTTTGAAATTTCATAATTAAATTATATTTTTTCAATTAATTTCCTAATAATAAATAAATAAAATGACTTCCAAATTACTTTAGAAAAAAAATTCATTAAAAAAAATTTCAAATCATGTTTCAAATATGTGTGCTTGACCAAAAAGTTCAAAGAAAATAACTAATGCTACATTCCTAAAACTTTTTCTAAATGAAATGATTAGGAACATCAAAATACGCAATATTTTTGATATTATTGAAATTTCAAAATCTATAGAACCTAATAAATGTATTTATTAAAAATAAAATTTGAAAATATTTATTTATGTGTTTCCTACAATTTTTCAAAGTTTGATGGGTCTAAGAAAATCAAGGTGTGACATTCCTAGTGGTACCACCCAAGGATGGGCTTGCTTAGATTGTCCACCTAATTACGATTTCATTTAAATATACTTTACCAAAAGCAATGCAAAAAAATTATCATTTTAATTTGTTGAAAGAAATTTTTGGAAATTTTATTTTCCATGAACACCTTATGGATTTTTTTATTAAGTATCCAGGTATTCACCTTAATACTACATTATTGGTAGATGATAAACTTTTCCCTTTTTTTTTCCAAATAACATGTGCAAAAAATATAGGGTGAAATTAATCAAATGTTCATAAGGTGTTTCAAAATTCATTAAAACTACAGCTAAAATATAAATTAAATATTTTAAAAATAATGAAATATTATAAAAATTACATTATTTCATAACATACAAAAAAACCTTTTATTTCATGAATTTCATTAAGTATACATGAAGTAGTTTTGCAAGGGATACACATGATGGGTTGTGAAACTTTAAATCATATAAAAGAAAAACTAGTCCTTTTTTACTAAGTTAGTTGTTGACTCATTTATGCCATTTTAATCAAATTGGACCCGTCAAGCTTATGCCATTTATAGTCATTTATGCCATGTGTAGTTGTATCGATCTAATCATGGATGCCATGTTTTGGCATAATGTTTATTTGAAACTACAACCTTTACAAAGAGGTTCTTTTTGGAAACTTTTGAAATTAGAACCCAATCCAAAGCCCTATTTTGGATTGGGTTCACTTAATTTAAATACTTACTCCTACAGTAGTCAAACAATAATAGGATTACAAAACATACATATCATTTTACTTGTCCCATTATAATTTAATGTTAATATTTGTTTAGGGTATAAATTCCACTTCAACTAGCTAATCCTATGGGCATCTTAGTAACTAGGTAGATACTAATGGTATATTACTTATCATCCTTTAGTTTATCTTGAGGATGAAACCATTAGAATTAGTTGGCCCATAGAAATGGATGATTGATATGTGTTTACTAATCACTAGGAGGGATTGGTGAATGGATTAGAATAAGGGAGCCTATATTGGTGGGAGGAATGTGGACCTTGTGTGTTTTTGTTTTTGTGAAAAAAGGATTTGGAGATGGACCTCCTATTAATGTTATATGGAGAACTTTGGAGGATTAGAAAAGGAAAATGTTGTATGATAAAAAAAATAATTCAAGTGGTGTCATGAACACCAACATGATTAAACATAATCACATGATGAATGGAATTCATTCACATGGATTTCCATCTATGGCTTTGTAATCCATTTATAATTAATTTTTAGTTCACTCTTAAATAACTTATAATTAACTCCTAGTTCATTTTCAATTTTCTTAGTTCATCACTAATTCACTTTTACTTAACTCATAGTTAATTCATAGCTCATTCATAATTCATTTTTGGTTCAATTTTAGTTGATTCATAGTTCATTTACAATTAAAAAAACTTTCAAAAAGGTTTCTTTGTGGGCATAAGGAAATCTCCATGGAAGTTTCCTTAAGCTAGGTTTACAAAAGGGTATACATAGAAGTAGAACCCCCATTATGTTCAATCCATTCAACATCAATCTAAAGTATGGTCTTGTTCCATAACTTTGTTTTATTCCTTTTGTGTTTATGTCTTTATACAAGTTATCATAATAAATATTTGTTTGCACTTTGCACATGTCATGTTTTAGTTTTTAGCCTCTTGTGGTTTTGTTTTGGTTTCTTTGTTTTGTGTTTGGATTTAAATTTAGGGTTATCTTTTCAATGTTCATCTTCATAGTTCTCATGCATGTGACAAGTGTGTAAAAATTATAAAACTTATGTGTATCATATTGTTTCATTTTTCATTTATTTATTATTGCTTTGTTTCCCTTTAGAATGACAATAGTCATTATTGTTTGATGTAAAATATTCTAGTTTTCATATTAATTTATTCTATTTATTTGTGTTACATCTATAACTAACTTTCTCAAATATGGAAGCTTGTTGCAAGGTAGCTGCCACAAGACAATAGGAATAATTTGCTAGTAGTTTGGTGAACAATAATAACTCACCATAGACAAGTTAATAAGGTGGACATCATTGGCTTGTTGGTTTGTTGGATTAGCAACAAATTTCGGAAATACAAAGACACGGGGTTGGGAAGTAGATATCTTCTTGCCTTTTCCATGGATAACTGAAATTTTTTGTTTTTTTTTCCTAATTTTATGTTAGAAGGTAGGGCGACCTTCCCTAGATGGAAGTCATTAAAGATTACCCTTTCCTTTGTGATTTTTGAAAGTTTTACCTAACAACTATTATCCTAGTCTTATTGCTTTGAGTTGTTGGGTCTATGATTTTACAATTTTCATTGGGATGTTATGCAATGACATAATATTAAATTAAAAAATTTGATTAATGTTCAACAAAAGGGCCAAATGACCTTTGAATAAAATATGTGATATGGTGTTGGAAAGGTCTTTTCAAACATTATAACTTTACTTTTGAAAGTTTTTAAAATCAAAGTTCATATGAAGGAGTTATGAACTTGTAAACTTAAAAGCCTTGTAACTTGGCCAAATTCATAAATTTTGAGAATTGCATTTTGGAATTATTGGGATTTTAGTCATTTCAATGTAATATTTATTGTTAGTCATAAAATATATTATAGGGAGAACAATGGTGATTTCTCTTAAGTTTGGGCCATAATGTGTTTTGCAAATGTGAATTGTTTTTTTGTTGTTTGTGCATAATTTTGGTTTTAATTTGCATTAACTGCTAATTTCTTGGTTTGTGAACATTGATTTCATTTTGAACTCAAACTCATGAATTTGTTCTAGTCCCATCTTGAAAATTCCACCTCCTTTTTATTTGCGAGAACTAAAAAATGTGTTCTATGTTTGCATTTCATTGCAAAACAAAAAACTTGATAAGTTTTTTATTCTTAATAACAATTGACAAACCTAAGGGTGCATCAATGACTCATGTTCAAATCATCATGGCTCAAATTCAAAGGAGGCATTGCCTTATTCCAAGTCCAACATACATTTGGGAATTATATATTGTGTTAACCACATAAATTTACATGTCTTGTTTGCATTCAATTTGTTTTTAATTAATTATTTTAATATTACAATTCACAATCCTAAATGAATTAACATTTTTTTTAAAATTTGAAAATTTTCTAAATACTTAAGGTATTAAAGGTCATAATGTTTTTTTTTTAATGATGGAAAATGACAATGATGGAGTTAAATTGATTGGATTCACATATTTCATTATTTGCCTAAGGTTATTGTATTTGAATATGATGTTCAAGTACCATATATATATATATAATGTATTATCAAATAATACCTCATTTTTCAAATTGCTTCCATTTATTTTTGTGTTGATGAAGATTATTGTTCCATTAGCAATTAACATTGTTATAATGTTCACATCATTTGAACTATTGTGTGAACATCCATTAGTAGTTAAATCCTCCATAATTAACAATAATTGCGTTAGTGAACACAATATTAAAAGTAATATGCAATTCATCACAATGTTCACCACTTGTTTTTCAATGATCAAACCAAATACAGTTAAAGGTCTTGTTCATGTATTGACTTTCAATTTCTTCTTCAATCCAATGCACATCCAAATTACCCATTTTGGGCATATTCTATAATGGCAATGTTTTGCTTTAATACATTTGAGACATGTTCAAATTTGTTTAATATTTTACATCTTGTGAATGCTCAATTCTTGCAATATATATAAATGATTTTAGTTAAGAATCCCATTTGTCATAACTTGGGGCATAATAATATCTTAATTAGATATCATTTTAAAACAAGAGAACTAAATGGGACAGAGAGCCAAAAGTTTCAAAAATTTATTGAATGCTTGACCTTCACAAAAGGAACAAATCTATACCAAATGTTAGATATACAATTGAAAATCAATGAAGTGCAAGAATGATTCTAGTAAAGAAATGCTTGTAAATTACTTGAGGTGTAAGAAAATTGTAACCAAGGTATCCATGGGTAAACATGGGAGGTAAAATGGAAAAGAGGGCCAAAAAATATGGGATGAGAAAACATCCAATATAATAAGCCAATAGGAAGTGGACACGTTAATGAAATGGCCTCCAAATTGATATGCTCTAGAGCTTTCCAAACATCAAAAAATAAAAACAAAAACAAAAACAAAGGTAACAGTAATAAAAAAGGATGAGGTGAAAGTATAAAAGGCTTAGGAAAAAGAAAAAGAAACATGAAGTGAACATATGAAAAGGCTGGGGAAAAAGTAAAAAAGGTTGAGGTGAAAGTTTTTAAAAGGCTTAGGAAAAAGGAAAAAAAGGATGAGGTGAATTTTTTTAAGGCTAAGAACAGTTAAAAAGGGGTGAGGTGAAACTATAAAAGGACTTAGTACAAAGTAAAAAATGGATGAGGTGAAAGAAAAGTAGGCTTAAGAAAAAAGTACAAAAGGATGAGATGAATAGAGAAAAAAGTTAGGAAAAAGTAACAGAAGGATGGGGTGAGAGAAAAATGGACTTAGCAAAAAAGTAAAAAAGGGGTGAGGTGAAAGAAAAATCAAATTTCAGCAATGGCTCGGGTAAGTTACGACTTACAACAACGTATGTACCCGAAACGTTAATATTTTCATCCACCGGGTTTCATCGCTGGCAACTGCCGATCACGGATCTCCGACGCCCCCTACGACGTCACGGCCGGTAACAAGACGGAGGGAGATGAACGAACAAATGAAAGAAGGAAGGAAAAAGGAAGAGGGATGAAGAACTTTGCCGCTGCGCAGCAGGAGCCCGGCAGCGCACGGGACCAAAAAGGGGCCGCGGCGATGGCCTCGTCGTCGCCTGCGTCGTCTTCCTTGCATGCGCCCCACCAAGCTAATAAGAAGCAACTCCCTTCAGGATCTTCTACCACCACCAGCGGCGCCAGCAGCTCTTTAGCAGCCGGCGCTGGAGGATCAGGATCGGCTGGTGCTGTTACCACCGCCTCCTCTAAGCGCAAGCGACGTCTCACTGACCTAACCCCTGAAGAGGTGCTTTGCTTTGCTTCCTTGTCTCATCATCGTCTTCATCATCTTCTTGATTCCGTTTCCTTTATATTCTTAATTTTATGTTCTCGCATGTTGTTTCCAGATCTTCCGTTTCATAATCGCTTCCTTTTTTAGAGAGAGAGAGAGAGAGAGAGAGAGAGAATATATATATATATATATATATATATATAGGCGAGTTTGTGTTTCTGTATTTCTTGCTCTCTAAGTGGCTAGCGCTTGTGTGTCTATTTTACGAATTCGTATGTACGGTGTACGACAAGGATTTTGGTCGATGCTCCTCTGCATTGCTGTTTTGTTTCTTGGATTGTTTTATCCCTCCCCCCCTCCCCCCTCCCGCCCGCTTTTTCCCTTCAATTGTCAATCGTAGCGCAAACTGTTTTTGAGATAGTGAGGCGTTTAGACTGAGTTTTGTGGCTGGTAAGAGTGATTGCTGATGATGCTCTGTTCCGTTATGAGTTTTATTTGCAGCATTTCTTCATAGGATTTGTTCTGTCAGGGCACCATCTCTATTCATTTCCACTCGGTACTTGCACAAATTTGAAGAAACTGTGGATCATGGATGCAAACCTCTAATAAAGTTTGTTGGAACGTAACGTGCCTGATGTCTTTGCCATGTGATTCTCGTGAAGACACTTGCAGGAGATTGTTATTAACAAACAAACAATAAACTGATATAAAAATTCAGCTGCCTTTCTTGTCTCATTCTAAGAACTGAATTTCTATCACAAAGCAATCTTTCTTTTCTTTCTGTTTCTTGGAAGAAAGAAAGAAAAATGTCCTCCTTGTGCATGCTGGAAGTTTTTCTGTTTGTCATACTCCAAAACACTCCTTCACATTCAGAATTTTATTGACGGTAGTGGTGATTACCTATTGTGAAGCTAAAAGCCATTAGATTGCCTTTCTCCTCCATGGTCTGTATGCTTGAGGAAACCCCCCAGCCATTCTATGTAGTTTTTGTCATGTATTTTCCTTGCAAGTTTCTTGGTGCAGATCATTTTCTTTGCTTTGTTTCTTTTTCATCTGTCAGAAGAAAACAGATGCAAATGCTTTAGTGAAGGTTGTAGGTTGAAAGTTTGTTGGTATTGAGTGAGTGCAGATTAATGAGATAGTAGCGTTGAGGGGAAAGATGCCGCAAGCTGTGGTGGGCAAGAAGTTTGGCATTGAACAAACTGAAGTGAGTGCCATTCAACGCTTGCAGCGTGCCAAGACTGCACGCTTGCTTGATGATCATGAGAAAAAGGTCTCCTTCTCTCACTCTTCTTCAAAATTGTCATTTTGGTCACTCATTTGACCTTGTGAAGGTGAGCCTGGCAGGATGTTTTCACTTGGCAAATATATACTCCTTGTTTATGTTTTTATCCTCTATTGGTTTGAGCTTGAATCTGTTCTTTCATGTTGCATACATTGGATTTCTTCAACTTTTTATTGTAAGCTTACTTTCAACTTTTCCACCTCTACAGAATCCAGTGAAGAGGGTGAAGGGCGTGGAACTCACAGTGCCTATTGCTTATGGGACAATTTCTTTTTGGCTTGGAAAGAAGGCTGAAGAGTAAGAAATTGATCATTTCCCTTTTGATTGATGTCTGAAGTGACTTTCTATTCCACTAGGGATGCCCCATTTTTATGGTAAGTGTACTGTAAGAAACAAGTACCTATTGAACCATACTGGCCTATTGAAGATCTAGGCCATAATTATCAATGCCCAACTCTGGCAACTTCCATGATTGAAGTATTGACAGAAATTTAGACTTGCCAGAGTCCTGTGCAGCTGATTCTCTTTCCAGTCATGTGCAAAATTCACCAGATTGTTTGTATATAGAACTAGTAGGACATGCCTTTTGATGGGCTACCACATTTGGTTAATGTGGAAATTGATCTCAAAATGCAGATTCAAGTCACATAAGTGGACAGTCTATGTACGGGGTGCAAACAATGAGGATCTAGGTGTGGTAATAAAGAGGGTGGTGTTTCAGCTTCATCCAAGCTTCAGTAATCCAACGAGGACAGTTGAAGGCCCCCCATTTGAGCTTTCTGAAGCAGGATGGGGTGAATTTGAAATTGGGATCACCATTTTTTTCCAATCTGATGTCGCAGAAAAACCTCTGGAACTGTATGTGTGCTTCTTGTTGCCTCTGTTTTCCAGGGATGTATCTGAACAACAGTTATAGGCACATAAAGTCATAGTTGGATTTATAATTTCAAGCTTATCATCAAGGACTCCAGAAGTGTACCTGCTTAGCTGTTTATGCCACTTTGTCCATTTCAGAAGGATCCATCAAACTTTAGTTAGGTCCTTAAGTATTTGGTAACTACATAGTTAGTAGACAAGTGGGATTGTCATTGTTCATAAGATATCATGAAAACTTGAAAAATACTGAATGATGCAGGTTCCATCACCTGAAGCTCTATCCTGAGGATGAGTCAGGACCTCAGACAACAAAGAAGCCAGTGGTAATGGAGTCTTATGATGAGATTGTATTTTCTGAGCCTTCTGAGGCATTGTATGCACGCATTTCTAATCATCCTGCAGTGGTGCTCTCTGGCTTGCCTTCTTCAATTCCTGCTCCTTCAGGTCTTCTTCCTATTTTCTCCTGAATCTGGCACAAGTCAGCTTTTATATATAGATGCTGCTCTTGCAGACGAGAGCTATGTTGCAATGAACCTTGTTTCCAAACCATGTGATCTTTGTGATTTCCTCCCTTGTCTCTCAAATTGGTGTTGGCATTATGGGAAGCTATTTTTTGCCTACACTTCTAATTGCCCTTCTAATCTCTTTCCATAGCACACATAGGATCTGGTCATTAGTTGTGGCATCACTTATGTGACCTTTATCCATCATAGTGTCTGTTGTAGTCTCTATGTTAATCAAGAACCACGGTTTTAGTGCTTTGGATACCCCAGGCCTGAAGTTCTTATCTCCCAAGTAGTCCTTTGACTGTTGACATGTAAGGAATATTCATTGTGGTTGTTGATGTATTGCTGCAATTTATGTCAGCCATGGGTGATCTAATAGATTGATCCTTTCTTGCATCAGCTGCTGGAGTGGATGACTCATCAGAGAGGAAGAAAGGGGATACCAAGGAGCATCCCCTGGGTCAATGGTTTCTGAAGCACTCTGAAACTGAGGAGTTGTCTATTTTGACTGCTGCTCGTCAACAGGTATATAGTAAGGAGTCTAGGTATGTCCCAGTCATAATGATGAGAACATGTGATGGAAATCTCAGTGGTAATTGATCCATTTTGAGGTATGTTGAGCTGGAAGTGGCCTACTCAAGGATTTCTGGACCATTGTGATTGTCATCATGTCCAAGGTGACAGCTGCCACTAAATATTGAAAGCTGTGGTGCAGGCTTCCTTGTCTGACATTTCTACCAGGGTGAATACTGACTTTCTTGACCTTATTCTGATATTGCTGATAGAGCTTTCCCTCTCTTTGGGTCAGGTGTGCAAATCTTTAACCCTAGTGGATCTTGTGTTACTGAATGTTAAACAATGTTATCGGTCCCAGGTGCATGCACAGATAGCAAAGTTAAAACGGGAACTTAGTGCACATGAAAGTGAGGCCCTGCGGCTCAAGAGCAGCACCAGCCATTGATACTCTCGCCACCCAATGTTTTTTTGACATGCCACAGAAGTATCCTTTGATTGCTGCTCCCATGATTTTCAGGTTGACAGAGTTCTTAAGCCCATCTTCTTTGTTTCTGCCTTTCAGTATCATTCTTTCTTGACAGGGGAAAAATCTTCCAAATCTCAATCAGTCTCAATCTCAATTCTCTTGCAATGCCAGCTTCATTTTGCTGACAACTAAGATGATCTGTGGGTTTATGATGTCTGAAGAATTTGTGGCTTGGTCAGGTTCAGAAAAGAACCCTCTTGAGAGGTACTAGCTGTCCAAATGTAACACTTTCTGGAATGGCTCATTGACAATAAGCTTTTTTTGGTGGTTGTGCAGGCTGAGCTTTGTGTGGTGGAAGCTATCACATCATTCAAACAACTATGGCTGATTGTTGGAAGCATTTTCATTTCAGTTTCCAACATGATGTATTTTTGTATGAACCAAGGACAGTCAACGTGCTGTAGGTATGTTTGATATGTTCCATACAAGGTATCACACACACATTCATAGAGCTCTCATTCCCTTTGTAATTACACCTAAGTCTGTAAACAGAAATTTGTTGCATTTGTTGTAGATAGAATGTGAACGCCCAAGATAATGGACCAAAGTGTTAGGTCTAACTATTCAAAGTTTTAACCAGATATTCGAATCTAAGTCCTATCTAAATTGTTGTTAACAAGTAACAAATTAGTTGTGAGTAGGAGGTGGGTTCATAAGAAGTGGAAATTGAATGGTGGTCAATCTGATTATTTTTCTTAGTTTGATTTTGAATGGACAAAACTCACAGCTTTTGACAAGCAATTGGCATTTGTTGCTTTTGAATGGTGGTGACGATTGAGAGAAGGGGATCTTTTGGACCTTTGCAATCCTAGCCTTTGTTAACACAATATGCAAAACATTGTCACTTCTGTCTGGAAATGTAGCTCTAGATTTGTATTGCTAAAGAGATAAATTGATCTCTTGAATGATGATTGTGGTAGCTTTTCTCTTTCATACCCATTTATGGAAAATTTGGACACAGAAGAAAATACATTTGTGAGGTTTGATGAAGGTGATGACAATTGTAAAAGTACAGACCCTAGTTTTGTCTGAAGTCTAACCATGGGGCATGGAGATGACCGAGCTTTTACATCTGGACTCCAAAATGGAAAGATGCAAGTTCCATGTTTGTCAAATGATTCATTAGAATAATAGGAGATAAAGTGTGATGCAATAAAGATATCTGCAAAGGGAAGAGGATTCTGGATGAAGAGGAGTAGTTTTTATTGCCCCAAGCTAATGGATATGCATGTGGAGATTTTGGGTGCACTCATCCAATTGATGGGGTGTTTTGAAGTCCACCCATCTTACTTGTTGGGTTTCTTCTCAAAATATGAATGTTGGGCAACTGATTTAATCATGCCTCTATCATTTTATTTTATTTGGGTTGTTACTTGCCTTTTCGTATCATTAGGTTTCATTTCACTATGAAATGTAAAAAACAATTCATATGATTAATTTTTAAAATGAAGTTTGTTTGATATACACACAAATAATTAGCTTCAATTCATTTAAATCTTATTAAAATGAGATTCTTAAAAAATTGATATGAAAAATTATGCAAGAATTGATTAAAATAAAAATGTGTCAATTTTAAAATAAAATTCGTTTTTGAGATGTAAATGTTTTTAAATAATTTGATGTTATTTTAAAAACTTCAGGAAAGTTATGAATAAAGTTTTCTATCTTTCATAGTGCACTAAATCATGATGGGTGATGGTTTACTTTGACCGTTTTGTAAGGTTTTTTCTAAGTGGGACAAGTGGTCATCTACCGGTTCCACTTTTTGGTGCTTCCCGATTCCATTTGTGATAGGTGAACATTGATGGTGGGGAACACCAATTTCACTCTAGAACATGCCCTTAGTAGAACTTGGTCCACTTTATGGAATGGCATTTCACCTTATTAGCCATGTTCCATAGTAGGTATTTAAAAATCATTTAGTTCATTCTCTTGGGCCTTCAATTTAATGTAAGTACCTATTTTCCCTTCAATTTTCAAACTCCCCAATTAGTGCCTACCAATGTTGGCTGGTTTCAACTTTTTTGTTGATTTTGGTTCTAGTTCCAATCTAAGTACCCAGTTAATGTGACTGAGGGTTTCACAAAATGGGAAAACCACAATAGGAATGTGATCAATGGTTTATAGTGAAAGGAAGAACTGAATTGGACTAGATTTATGGTTTTAGGGTTCGGGGAAAACAAGAAAAAAAAAAGCTCCAATGAGTTCATTTCAACACCGAGTGGTTTCTGTTTTAAGTTTAATAATGTTTTGTGAACATAGTTTTGTTGTTGTGGGGTCATTTTCGTGAACTTCTAGTTGTCGCTTTTTTGTCTTCTTTCAATCATTTGGATTGTTTTCCCCTTTATCATTCATCCTTTTCTTGATTTTCTCATTCTTCTTTTCTTTACTTTTTTCCCATAGCCCTCATTTTGTTTAGTTCCCATTAACATTTGATAGTGACCTATTTTTATAATTGGCTTGTAGTCAAGTGGTTAGGACTTGAAGCTTCGTCATTCACTATTAACAACCTTTTGACAATTCACATCTCCTTTGCCTATATAGTAAGTGTCCTTGTCATTTTTGGTATGTTTTCTCATCAATTTTTCCTTGCGTTCTTGTTTTTTCATTTTTTCCCTTTGTCCATCATCTTTTGCTTTTCCCTTGTCCCTTTTATGCTTATTTGTTTCATTTTTTTATTTCATCTTCATCTTATCACCACTTTTTGTTTCTTCCTTTCTCTTTCATGTTCACTTCAGCCATCTTCATCATCATCTTATTGTTGTTTTTTTGCCTTGTTATCATGGTTGCAAAAAACACTATGATCCATTTTATTTTTTCTCCTTTTCATTTTAAAACCTTTGTCTTTTTCTTCTCATTTGTTTTGGTGTTATTCACATGGTTGCAAAAAAAGTGGAATGTTCATCAACCACAATCCCTTTTTAAAAAAAAAAAACCTTTTGGTGGGTCTCTCTCATTCTCTTATTGTCATGGTTTATTGTTAGTATGTTTTTTCTTATTTTCTTTCTCCTTCTTATTTAGTTATTTATTTTATTCTCATGGTTGCAAAACATAGAGATTGCTATTGAACATAGTGTTCATAGGCTTGCTAAATGATTTTTTTTGCATTATTCAATTAGTTATTCACTATAAATTAAATCTTATCTCCCTATTGATCAATTTAGAGTTTTAATGATTGAAGGGGTTTTGTTTAATGTGTGGAAAATGTTTTCAACATGCATAAGAACGATATTAGAATATATAATAATCAACATATACAAAAAGGCCATAAAATGTTTGATGGTTCTAACTTTGGAAATGTGTGTAGTGTGTATATATTGCATGTTTTTTTGTTAGTCATTGTTATGAAAAAATTTAAGTGTACAAATTTTGCCAAATTATGCATTTGATTTTGAAAATTTATCATAGTTTACAACTTGAAATGATTAATATAACTTTAAAATGTCAAAACAAATACATATATAATATAGTTTATAGTTTTCACCACTATTTGACATGGTGTTTTGGTTCTTTTGAGCATTTAAAGGCAACCCCAATTTTGGAATCAAAATTATTGTTTGAACACCTCACGCAGAACTCATTTTTTGCACATATGTTGTAAGGGAAATTGCGTTGCATATGCGAATTACGCACCCCAGATCAAATTGTTGGTCCAAAGCCTTTGCTAAGAAATTTGTTGCTCCAAATGGATAATTATGTTAAAGACAATAAGAATCAACATTTGTTAGCGTTTCTATCATTGTTGATGGCAAGGGATGTTTTTGAGGAGGTCAAATTGGTATTTCTTGTAGTTGGCCATACACATGAGGATATAGATGGATGTTTTGGCTATTTGTCAAAAAAGTTGAGAAGGGAAAAAAATTACATTTTAATAGATTTGATGAGAGCTTTCATGATTTCATAGGAAAGACCGTTCATTCCTCAATTGATTCAGGAGATTCCAAATTTCAAATCTTTGGTTTTAAGTTGTTTGAAAAATGGCCTTGAAACATTGGTAGGGCATACTAATGTGCATATGTTTAGATTTTTGCAGATTCCTCAGGTTGGCTAGTGATGCAATACAAAGTTTCCCCCACAGATCTTATGTGGAGTTCAATAGATGGGCTTCCAATTAGATTATGGAAAACAAATTTAGATGGTTCACCAAAGTTACCTACTAAAGTTCCAAACCCTGTTTTATATCACCCAATTTGGGGCAATGATGCATTGAAGTTAGTGTAAAGAAAAAAGTTTATAAGTTTTGGATTATCCAAAATATGTGGATTTCTGGAAGGTTGGCATTTCACAAAGTTCCACATATGAAATGAAGATGAAGCCATATGTGGAGTATTGGGAAGATGTTTTGTTGTATTTCTTAAGACCATTACCATCTCATAGTACAATTCTTTTGGAAGGATTCTAGCTCTCAAGCAATTGGAGGTTTAACTATGTTAGGGCTTCATTATCAACCATGATGGATATTGTTGATCCAGAAGATCCAATTTGAGTTCCTTATTGTGGGCCAAAGAACATGAAACCTTTAACTGCATACATGTAATTTAGAGATCTTAATGTTGGAGATTTTGTGCTCATGAGACCACATGATCATGATCTTGTTTTTCTTTAGATTGGAAAAGTGGAGGGTGATGGTATTAAACATGAAGAAAATGAATATTTTTAAATGGTGAGAGTTCAATGGTGGGTTCCTATGAATAAATGATCAAATTTGGATGAACAACATTTATATGAAGATTGTTGGAATGGAAAGTGGAAATGTAATGTAGTAGATCCAAAACAATGGTTTGACATTTTAGTTTTTTTTTTTTTTTTTTTTTTTTTTTTTTTTTTAAAAAATTAAAAAAAAAAAAA
>Ga0116231_10004123_pt1 | contig 29629 bp, 23 predicted proteins | sample S1TSphgellanicum_2_FD_89695 | JGI IMG/M metagenome (GOLD analysis project Ga0116231, IMG submission 89695) | Host-associated microbial communities from peat moss isolated from Minnesota, USA - S1T2_Fd - Sphagnum magellanicum MG | ecosystem: Host-associated > Plants > Peat moss > Unclassified...
CGGACCTCGAATCTCGGCCGGCAAGGCTACCCTAGAACGGCTCCATTCTTCGCTTTCGACATGGAATGCATGAAGCTGGTAAGGTCGGGAGGTCAAGCAATACATAACCCCTTCGCAAACAACAGAACAGCACACGGATCTGATGGCAAAACCGACCAGAGTGCGGAAATGGCTGGTCAGAAACGACGTGAAGGGGTCCAAGAAGTTCACTAGCGTTTCGTGGGAGCTCCAAGATTGAGAAACGGAGTCGAACACAAAGGCGATCAGCACTTTCTGTTCTCGTTTACCGCCGCCCTCTTGTTTGGTAACCTCGCCAACGATGACGAGCTTGTAAGTTCCTGCGTACCTGTCCACGACAATGCCTGCAACCGAGACCAAGCTGGTGGCGGGATCCAGATCCGGAGGCAACGCCACATCTCTCCAAAACCGGGACAAAGGGTTACATACCACAAGTCGGGTGGGCGTGAACCCTTTGTTGAGGGATCTCCATCCGGCTCCAAGGCAAATCAATCCATCAGCGGCTGCAAGAGGAGATTTGTTATCCAGAGCAAAAGGCAAGAACCCAAGCGGCAGGCTATGCCATTTGCAGAGATGGCAATCATAAGCTAATCCCACGGGTCCAGGTACGTTTCCGAAAGTGAGGAACCACTTCTGAGGTACCACATCAGACTCAGACTCACACAAACGAATAAAGCTCGACGTCCGCAGTTTAATTTTCCATCTCTTGCAAACACATTGCATTCTCAGCAAACTCTGCAGCGGCAGCCTTGCAAGCACACGATCTAGCACATCTTCCGGTAGCGACTCCCACACCCCCACTTCATCCATAATGTTCTGCTGTTCGGCATGCCCATCTGTTCCTCCGCCCCCTCCTCCTCCTCCTATCTTGGTCGCACTTCCATCATCACTCACAATACCCAGACGCGTAATCCACATTGCAGCCATTGCAACACATCTACTTTTTGTCTCTCTGTCTCTGTCCCCCCCCCGCCCCTTTCTCTACACAATCCAACTTCGTCAAACGGGCACAAGAACAAAAACAAAGAAAACCAAAACTGTAGCAACAGCAGCAGGGCACATACAAGAGATACCAAACGGGAGGAGAAGCAACGGCATGCGCTCCAAAGCAAAACTCTGAATGCACAGCACAGGGAGACGACAAACGGGGCATGCGCGCAGCACAACAGGAAGTGCTACAACAGAAAACACCAACTTTCTCACCAAACACAAATAGGAAAAAGAGCGGACGTGCCAGTCACGGGAATCGAACCTGGAACTGCGAGTTTCGTCAGCATTAAAGCGCCAGCTGTCTGACCGAAAGACCCCCACCGGGGTAAAAAGAACAAATGACTACAAAGCGGCGTACGGCCGGGAGGGGGGCAAACCTGAGGAGCCCTGGGGTGGGGGCGTACCTAAAAGGGGAGGCATGTATGCCCCTATAATTAGCGGGGGGAGGCCCATTGAAGCTCTTGGAGAGCCACAATCTAAGGCCCACTTTGGAAAGGGGCCCTCTAATGATGATAGGGGTGCTTGGAGAGAGATTAGTGTTCGCTAATTTAGGAGCTCCTCTGGTTGAATAGGCTGAGTACTATTCTGAAGGGAGAGGCAATTAGTATCCTCAGCTTGAAGGATGTCAATATCCCCTTGCACTTTATGTTTAGTGTACATCTCTAGGGAAATGTTATTTTTTAGAGCAAAAATTTGCAACTTTTTGACCTGAATATTGGGTTGGCGAATCACAAAAGGGTTTTAATTTTTTCAAAACAGAACAAATTGCAAAAATCTCATAAAAAAGTTGTGGGGTTACCAAGATGTAAAAGAATGAACAATCACATATCATCTCCACGCCATAGAAGGAAAACCTTGATTCACACAGGCCACAAGTGCTTTTGACATAGATCATGATCATGGTTATAATGGCCATCCATTTTGTAACCCTAACCCCCTCGTTCAAACTTGCGTGGCTAAACCTTCCCCCTTTAAAACCCATTTTTGTTTGTCAATGTGCAAACCTACAAGGTTACAAGCTTCAAGCTACAAGTCTTCAAGCTTCAAAGAGTTCGAGTTAGCGCACATTTCAACAAGCTTTAAAAGTGACCCCTATTCCTTAATGCATTTAGATTCATTGGCAATTATAGCTTGTTGGTAGGTGAGGTGATGGGGTGATGGCTCAATGTTCAAGCTTTAGCCTTCAAATGACAAGAATATTACTAATAAGTTAAGTTCTTGAATCTTAACTTGTTATATGCTTAAGTTTTAAATAGTCAATTGAAGGTTTTGAAGATTTTGGTTTTGTAGTTTTCTTGTAGCTTGTAAGTTCTTTAGAACTTGTAATCACAGGTCGTTGTTCAATCTTCAATCTCAATGTTTAGTGCCTCATTATTTTCTCAACACTCACCTTGTTGTTTGATCTCAAGCTTCAATGCTCATGGTTGTTTGCGTGTGTAATGTCAATTCTTGAGTCATTGAATCATGTTGTTCAAGCCTTAGTGAATTTATGTGTGTAGTCCCAAATTTTGCATCCCTTGTCATTCAATGTTCATCAATTGTTCACTCATTCATCACTCAACACTAGCTCAATGGTTAGTTGCATATTCATTTTCAAATCTTAAAGTTTGAATTTGAATATGTTTTTTTAATCAAGTATTCACTTCTAAACGTGGGTCTTTTTTTGACACTCCAAAACTCAAAAGTTAATAATTTACATTCTTTGTGTGCGTTTTGTGTAATGTTGAGTTCTTGATTCAAATTTCTTGTTTAACATTACAAGCACACATGACACCAATCTCTTGGTTGGATTTGTTATATGAGGTTGTGTCTACACATGACACCAAGCTTTTGGTTCAAATTTGTTATATGAAGTTGTAGGCACACACAACACAAATGAGTTGTCACCTAACACCTTCAAGGTTTGGCTCCTCAAGCTCTTAGTTCAAACTTTTTTTTTTTTTTTGGTGAAGTTACATCAAAGGTATTTTTTCATTTATTGAACTTCAAATTTCTAATAATGACCTAAAACCTTAAAGGTTAAAGCTTTTCAATTTTTTGCTTCAAATTTCTTATGTGAGGTTGTAGGCACATAATGCACATTGGTGTAGTCACAATCCAACGAGCCAAAAAGGTTGTAAAATTGTAAAGAAAAATTGTCAAAATTGAAAAAAAGGTTTTATTATTTAAAACCATGGCAATCATGGCAAGTTGTTGTTTTTTTATTCATATGAATATCAAAAAATTCAAACCAAAAATCCATTTGATGAAATTTTTAATTTCAATTTAAGAAAAAAGAGTAATAAAAAATAGCAAGAAGAAAAATAACCTTTCCAACTTATAAAACACATTTTTTTCTTTTTTATTTTCTTTGGACCCCTCCTACTTTCAAACCTCATAACTTTTTTATTTCTTACTCATTTAAAATGATTTAACATGTATATAGGAATGTCACCTAGAGTTCTACAAATCATCTTGGAATTCTAATAACAATAAAATAACATACAAGGAATTTTTTGGGTGTTTGGGAACTGGCTTTTGTAGTGTTTGATGGTTTGGTTTTTTGAGCTCTTAATCCCCTTTACTTTGGGGGGCTATAACTTTCTCATATTTAATATGTTTTCGATGATTGTTAGTGCATCAAATGTGCAAAGAAGAGGGGCTCAAGTTTTGTTTGGACATCACAAATAATGGAACCCTCCTTTTCAATCTGGCCTGCCCTAAATGCTTGAGTGTTCAATCACCGGCCAATCTACCCTACATCAAGTTGGTTGAATTTATTGTCATATAAGTTATTGGTTTATTGAAAGATGAATGTTGTTTGTTTAGGTTCACCTTCAAGAAGATTAAACTACAAAACAAATTAACTACACATTTGAAGCTAGTCATTCATATTTTCAACCTTGCAAGACTTTCCTCTTGAAACAATAATTCCAAATTGGAAACATAATAGAATTCGATATGAAGTTTGAAGGTTGCCCAAATTTCACATTTTTCTCCTTTGCATCTTAAATCATGATTTTTTGAGCTTGAACCTTTTCTTAATCTTTTGGGCAATTTGGTTGGATATTGAAATGTTTGGAAAGTTGGAAGTTGTATGTTTGGTTTACTTGTTGCAACTTGTTTCACTTCTTTATTGGCCCACCAAAATTTTGAATTGTTGAGTTTCGTAACCTTATTCAATGGTTCATTGTTTTGAATCTATGACATTATTTTGGGTATGACTTGTGGGCCACAAATGGTAGGCATTGGCAATGGGCATACAACATTTAACTGATTACTTTTAATGGTTGCTACAACTTGAGTTTTGATGGTATCAAGACAAATGAACCTCCTTTGTTTTCATGATTCATGGTTTTGAGATAAGGTGAACCTTCAACTAATCCCCTTTTGCACCTTTTGGAATTATGATTTGTGTTTCGTGATGAACATGCAAAATTAATGTTTTTCTTTTGCACGTTAGGTTTTATGCTACAATGGGTAGGGCCTTTATGGGTTATGGTTCAATTCCCCCATATAAATTTGTCATCACAAATTGAAAATAAAAAAACCCTTTGTTTGCATAGAATGTGATAAAAATTTAAAGCTTGTACATCTAAAACTTATTTTTAAAAAATTCCTTTTGCAAATTAGGATCAACCAAGTGAATTCCCAAATTGCTGAAAAAATTACATTTATCCTTGCCATGTAACCAATTCAAAAAAAACAAAACCCATTGCTCTAGGGGGTTAGATGGATAATAACTTTTCCTAAGTTTTGCATTTGAACCCATTGAGCAAAAGTACAAGGCAAATGAGAACACAAGTAGACACAATCTAAAGAGAAAACAAAAGCAAACAATCAACAAAAATCAAGTAAAGACCCTAACAAAAATAAGGTAAAAACCCTTATGCAAAGAGGACTCATGCTACAAAATAACAATAACAAAGAAGACCTAAGATGATTAAAGAACTGTCATTTGACACAAATCAGCTAATGACGGAGGTGCACTAGCTATGATGTGTGAGGAGGCTTGATTTGAATGGTCTTCATTCTAGAGATCCTCCAAAGCCTCGTTGATATTGGCAACAGCCCCAGGGCCTATGACTCCAGCCTTCTGATCTAAAAGCCCTGCTACTCTGAGAAGGTTAAGCTTATCTATCAAATAAGCTTATTTATTTACGTATCTATCAAATATATTAGAATTTGATATGTAGCTTTACCTTTCAAGAGAATATGTATTAAACCAGTTTTGTCCAATTCTGACTTTTATGAAAAGCCTTCAGTTTCAATTCTGAGAAGTGAATTGGAATTGTCTTGGTTTTGATTCCGATTCCACACATTATTTAAAAAAAACTTGGAATTGTCTTCATTTTGGTTCCAATTCCAAACAAAAAAAAAACTGGAATAGATATTTTTTGCACCATTTTCGTGATGCTCTGCATAAGTTTTCATGAGAACCTCACAAGTACTTTGTTCAACTTGTGATGTTTGTCATGCTTGGGGGGGGGAGGGGGGGGGGCGGGGGAGGAGTAGAGAGGCATTCTATTGCAATTGCCATTACTATCCAGTACTAGATATGCATATAATTAAACTAAACTGGGTATGTAGGCAGTCTTTCTAATAGCTTGAAAATTGGCCTTTGTTATGTATCCAAAGGGCCAACAAGAGAATTGGCCCAAAAAAATTCTTGAAGCTAAGAATTGTCCATTTTGCATACCAAACTTGAAAATGTAAAATTATTAAATAGTCAGATCTTCACACAACCTTAACAATGTGTGTGTGCCCACTAGGTATATTTTTGGGCATTCGGTGTTCTAATCCAATGGGGCGGGGGGGGGTGTGGGGGGGAGGGGTGGGGTGGAAAAGGGAGAGGAACCAATGGACTCCAAACATGTTGCACTCCAAAAAGATTAGGAGGACCACAAGTCCACTTTTGAAGCTTTTATTTGCCCCCTTTAGTTGGCTACTTTTGTGCCCTTTCTCAATTAAGGGTTAACACACACACCTACAGCAAACCAAATGGTGAACAAAAAATCTTCATATAACAATTGGTGCTAAGTGGGCCCAAATCCAGCTTTTAAGTTGGGACTTGGCCCCTCTTTGCCCTTTAAGTTGGCTAGTTTTGGTACACATTCTCCATCAAGAATGGTAGGGTACCCTACACTTCAAATTGGGAAGTAGTAAAATACGGATTCTCAATGGGTTTTCTATACTGTGGAATGGGCCCATTCCATTACCAGGCCGTATTTCCAAGCATGATTGGTTTTTGATTGTTGATTCACTTTTCAAAAGCTTTTATGAACCGTCAATTTGCATTTTAAATTGACATTCACAAGACCACAAATAAAGTTAAGAATATATGGCTGCTTGGCCCACTTAGGAAAACACTTGTAAAAGTTCTTCAATTATAGGACATAAAAATTTTAAATATTTGAATTGAATTAGGGGAAAGTAGTTGTCCCTTGTTGATTTTATTAACTTTATTTGACAAAATGGAGGTCTCTATGGTTTGGGTGAGAGTTAAAAGGCATGGAATTGTTTTGACAATGCTACAATTTTCACACGTCCAATTTGTGAGTTTTGTTATGCATATATTGTCTTTGTCATGAATTTGTGAAGGTTTTATTGGTTTTGTCCATAGGAAATAGATTGTGCATTGGTGTAGGATTTGGGGATAAAATTGTGGCTTGAACTTGACCCAATGTGCAAGTGACATTTTGATTGTTATGTGTGCATATGATGAATGGGCATATTTCATAAAAATGCATGCTTCTAATGAAAGGTTCTAGATCCAATAAGGGAAGTTTTTAGTTTGAAATTTGCCATGCCATAAAAGATAGAGTCATCAAGTGATAAACTACTTGTTCAAATGGAAAGGTAGTGAAGAAGCATGAGGCTTTATTTGGAAGCCGAAACTAATATATGTAGATTTTAATGACAACAAACATGTATTCTTTCTCAACAAATTGGTATGCCTATTTTGTTAGCATCATATTAAGAGAGCTAGGGTAGATAGGTTGATATCCAAACACTTAAAATTTTAGAGAAATTAAAATCCTTGAACATAGTTAAGTTGCTCTTCAAGTTCAAAGATGAATTGTGAACTTTCACTTGGCACACCCATCACCATGAAGAACACTCAAAATGGACAAAAAGTGGGGAAGGTAGGGTGTTTGGAAGTAGTACTTGGTTTGGCGTGATAGATGGTTAATTTGGCAAGGAAAATATTTGGAGCTTAAGATTTTTGAACATAGGTCAGTTGCTTCTACAGTTCAAAGAGGGAGAACTCTTGACACACCCCTATCAAAATGGACAAGAAATGAAAAAATATGGAATTTGAAAATAAGAGGGTCTAATGCATTTTTTTCAAGCATTTTGCTCTATAGACATATTCATACTTTTTTTTTCCCTTCTTTGTTCAATTGTTTTGAAAGTTCAAAGAGATATTGTAAACCTCCACTTGATGCACCCATAGCCATGAAGATCATTATAAAAACACAAGGAATGAAAAACATATGAATAAATGTTTGATTATTGACGTTTGTTTAATAATGGGCATGTCAAACCTTAATGTACACTCTATTCCACCAAACATGTTTATTTCACAATGTAATCATAAATCATAACTATTTCCAAAAAATAACATGATTTAGTCATGTGCATTATTGCCATTATGGAAGTTATGGAAAGTAGGTCATGTTCAAAAGCATGCAAAACATAACCATATTTTGTGAAAATTGAAATGCCTTATTTTCATCCATGTAAAGAGTGATTATGAAACTTTCATCCAAGTAACAAAAGGTTATAGAATCGTTGGGCAAACAAGAGCCCAAAGTGGTAGCTTGTGTTAATTAGTAGGTCATTAATGAATAGGTTGTAACTCATGACCTACCAACAAATTAAAGCTTTAAGATTCTCATGAAGGATGGTTATGGTATTATGTAGATGAAAGTTTTATGATGAGGAGTTCACATTTTTCCTTGCATGACATGAAGATTTACATCATTTGATGGTAAGGCCTTTAGATTGATTTGTGTGGTATCAAGGTACCTTTTGAGTATGTTGTGTTGAATGTTGAAGGTACATGAACATGAAAGTTTTCATTCTAAGCTTGCCAAAGTCCTTGTCAAATGTGTCTTCCTTGGTACACATTAATCATGCTAGTGTGGCCTGTGCCATTGGCCCAAGTGTTACCACGTCCTCAACTGATTTTTCCTTCCGAAACCTGGTTTTTTGGAATTTATTTGAATTTTCGACGGCAGAAATCACTTAAAAATCAATATCTCCCTTATTCTGAATCCAAATCTTACCAAATAAGTTTCATTAAATCCTGCTCATCAAGATCTTTCCAAGAACACCAAAGGCACATTCCAATTCCTTCAAAAATTTCAGCTACGATTTAATTCAGTTTTCAGTGAAGAAATCATTCAATATTCAAGACCTTTTGCAGTGCAAGTCCAAGCGTCATGGAACCAAGCCCATGCACACCTCATTGGGAGCTTTCCAAACACACCAAGAACATGATCTGAAGCATCCTGGTTCGGTGGATCTCATAACTACAAAACAAAACAAACTTCCATTATGAAACAAATTACCTTTCTTCATAGATAGATTTAACACTAAAACTTTTGCCCATAAACATCTTGTCACATGTTTCGAATTAGTTAGGTTTATGCACCAATTGAAAACTAGAAAAAAAAAAAGCCTTATAAATTATTATTGTGTACTACTTTGTACGCTTGGAGGACATTAAAAAATGGAAAAATTATGTTGATGTTGCACAAATCATTGAAACAATTGGAACACATTTTGAATATTTGAAATAATTTATTTTAATCCATGGTCTTTTAAAGAGATACTAAAAACTTGGCAATAATTTGATTAGATTTATTCAAAATATTAGTTAATTTTGTGACACATTTTGTTTGTTTATTGGTTTTCTATGAATTAGAGGAGCAATAAGATTACTAAATCCAATGCCTATGTGGTTTTCTTACCCTAGAATCCAAATTTCACAAAATAATTTTTTTTAATGAAATTTATTGTAACTTGTTGTTAAACTATGTTAGGCATTGGCCCAATATCTCATGTAAGGCATGTGATGACCAGTGTTAAAAATAAATTGTTTTTGAAAATGGATGCATGTTGAAAATAGATTAAATTTTGGAAATGTGCATGTGTTTTTTTGTCACATTTAAAAAATGATTGAAAATGATCAAATGTTCATACCATCATGGTTCATTGTTTTTTAAATTGTAAATTACAACTTTGTTTTACATACCATTTACATCATACCCCATTGCCAAGTGGTAAAGGAATTTTGAAATTCATACATTTTGAAATCTCAAATGTACTTTTAAAATATTCAAATTACACATTAAAAAAAGAAGTATTGAGGGACTTTTTTAGTGTGGCTTGTAATTACATATCATTTAATGTTTTTGGGTCCTCAACAAGTTTGTATTTAAAGAATTTAACGGGCCATTAATTAAATGGACATCATTTATGTAGTTTCACAATTTCAAAAGCCTTTAATTCAAACCAAAACCTAAAATTAAATTACATGAATATTTAATTTGAATTACCTAACAATCATATTAATCATTTATCACAACTTACTGTGGTTTTCAAATGAAAATACATAAACTTATTTAAAATTGTATGGACTTTTCATTGTGACTTGACTACCTTTTGACTCAAGTGATTGTGTTTATGATAAATTTCCTTTTGTCTATCATTTCAAAACTTCAAATTTATTTGCAATGTATTTGGTTAATTTGTCCACTCTTTTCATGGGTGGGGATTTTAAACACTTTTCCAAGGCATGAAAAAGAATTTTTTGAAGTCATTAAAAACGTTACACCTATTTGTGTTACATTAGGTTTTTCCATATAAGTTGGGGTGATAGGTTGAAAATGTTTTTATGGTATCAATAGAACAACCATTTTGGGTGGTTTTAGACGTTAGACCACTTTGTAACACATTTGGTTCAATTGCCAAAAAATCCTGGTGTCACGATTTACATGTAAAGCACTAGTCTAGACACATATCATATATATGTTGTTGCTTCAATGTTATTGACCTTTTTTGTTCATCATTTTAATCAAAATTGTTTACATCCAATGCACATTACCTAGTATGTTTAAGATGGTTGTGTGTTAGTGAATTATTTGGACATTGATCCCTTGTGGTGCATAACGTATGAGTTGGAATTTGGCATTAGTTATGTGACACAATCCATATTAATTTAATGATGTTAGAATGTCATTTTTTTGATTCAAATAATTTGGAACAAAAGAAAATGTATTGTAATTTTCCATGGCATTTCAAGCAAATAAAACATATTCAATCCTAATCAACCACTTAATATAGAGGATATTTAATCCCTTGAATATCAAAATGAACATTGATACTTGCCAATATAGCTAAACTTTTTATCACTTTTCTGCTTCCAAATTTTGCTTAGTTGCAAGTGATAATTCAATTCCAAACAAGGCCAAATTTATACCAGCAAGTCTTGACATTTGTGTGATCATGTTTTACAAAAGCTATTTGCTTTAATTGGGCCAATACTAAATTGCACAGATGACTCAACACAAACAGAATAAAACTAATTCCAAAAGTTGGTTGAACGAAATTTAATTTGGTTGCAACATGTTGAAGGAACATATAGCGCAATATGAAGGGTTTCAAACTAGAAGTCCATGCTTTTGATTGATAATTTATGGAAAAGTTGAATAAACCAAAAATGTACTCCTCTCTCACTTAGAATTGGGCAAAGCCATTATTTGTCCATATGCCTTTGTACACACTAATCAATTGCACAAGCATTGCTTCACTAGGATTCCTTTCACCATACACAGATGTGACCTCAAATATTGCCCATTTGTTTGAACTTGTGTTTGAAGAAAAGTTGCACATGGGGACAAAATTGCCACCCATAGCCATAGATATTGTTTTTTCCCTCTTTTGTGCCAGCACCAATTATGTGAACTTTATAACATTCCTTTGAAGGTGGTCAATGGTTCTACTTTTGAACACTAAGTTTTAGCATAATATACAGTTACGCATCCTCAGCTTGAAAGCTGACATACAATATATCCATGAGAATTGAGATTGCAGAGAAATCTCCACAACAACAATTTGAAAGGTAAACTGACAACAATGAGTGCAGCTGCAAACTTATGAGAGTCACTCACAAAGTGTCAGAGGACATCATCACCTTCACTTAGAGTAGCAGTGACAAGCTGCCATTGGGTACTAACTACCAACCGACTTCATCGGCTCCCGAAAGTGGGTGTAGGTAATGATGAGCTGACAAGAATACTCCACATATTTGCTACTGCAATATTCCAATGCTGTTTTTTTGTTGTCTGTGGAAGCTCCCAATCACATTAGTTTACATTACTTGCTCCAATTTTCAAGCCCTAAACTAAACCCATGATACAAAATATCTGCAAAAAAATTGGACATTGCGTCAAATGTGTGCACTATGCATCAGGCGATACACAGTGTGCTCTAGCATTATACATCACAGTTCTGAAGAACAAACAGGTACATGATCAATCATACCTCAGGTAAATCCAACCAGCTTCATATATCTCCAAATCAATCCCCATGGGTTTCAGCACTCTTGATTTGCCTGTTACTAGGATTGGTATTATAGCTAAGAGTTGTGAAGCCAATTTCCCACTTGCATAATGTAGGCTCTGCTGCACAAGTGAGTCTTGAAAATTATACAAACTGAGAAGGGGATTTATTGGATCATAGAGGCTTCTCAGATAGTGCAACGATATGGCTGTGAAGGTCCCTGGGATCCACAAAGAGCAAACCATTTCATTAAAAAGCTCCGAAAGATGCAGACAGCTAGAATTTTTTTTCACCATTCTTCACAGCCACGAATTAGCAGAAATGAAAAGCAAGACAAATAAAAATTATTGCATCACATATTGCAACCATGCACTCATTTTTCTTCACTTGGTTCTCATTGCATATTTCAATTGTGGCAACCAACATATACACGCTCTATACAGCATGTCCTAAAAGACACCCTTTTTGACAAGTAGAAATCTTCAACACTTTTCAAGTTGCCAGTCACCCGTAGCAGATTGCCTGGTCCTAGAGGAACCATAATACTGTGCCCATTACCCCTCAAGAAGCCAATAGGGGAGATTCCTTAAAATCTTTCAAATACAGTACAAGGATTCCTTTCACAGCCAACAAAAACAGAAACAATTATGCAAGGAGACAATTCCACCACAATATCAAATTGCATTGAGATCATTCAGATGGTGAAGCATTACCAAGCTTATCAGTTGCAAATAAGAGGGGCAATTAGTGCTCCCTGAAGTTTGCAGCCCTGCAAAAGCTTAGAGGCTATGGCAGAGCTATGCTGATCAGATATTGGAATGATCTGAAGTAGTTGAAATATCAATGAATGCATATATTGAAGGCTACTTTCAAGACTAACCCAAATGTTTGTTGGACATCCCTGGCACATAACAACAGATTGGACAACAGATTTCAATTTTATGAACTCCCTTTGACAACTATTTTCCTTAACAATCTGAATGGAAATAGGGTTTAGAAGCTAATTAACGCTAACCAAATCTGTCAGCTCATAGTTGACAAGCAAGCAAAATGATAGCATTAAAGGACTTAGTTGCCTATAATTTATGTAGAGTTTTCCTACATAATTAGGAGTTGTTCAATACATCAATATAATTTGGAAAAATCACCAATGAACTTCATGATCAAAGGATGAGAAAATTTGACCTTGTCCTAATTGGATTAATCTAAAAGTATGTTGGCTAATGGCCATACAGGATTAAGCCTTTTGGTTCTCTTAAATTAGGTTTAGTTGTGGGAAGACAACATAGGCTTGTTTCTAAAATGAAACTACCCCTCTTGCTTTTCAAACTTGCCAAACAGAAACATCAAGCCAATAGTCCAAGTAGTTGGGTCTCTTGGTTTGCCTTCTTGCAAAGGGTTGCAGATTCAATTCATCACTACCAGGCCATGCTCAATGTTACCTAAGAAACTTAGCCTAGTTATTATATGGCTTACAATTGGTTGTGGAAAATCATAAAATGATGTGGATACCTAGGGTTCTAACCCAGGGAAAGGTGACATACGAGTGTTGCTCTGATTCAATCATGTGGTGTGCCTAGAGGGGTCAAACCTGGGTAAGGTCCTGGGTCAAGTGAAAGGCATTGCTCCCATTCTAGGGGTTAAGAAAAATGACCACATTTGACAAGGAAGAAGTAACCCTAAGTTTTCAATTTGGGAAGGGGTTGAGTGAATTAACAGGCAGCATCCAGAAAAACACACCTTCAAGATCTCTCATAGATGGGAAGAGCTTGAAACCTTACAAAATGTAAGAATATCAAGGCACCCCACATGTGCTTGGAAATTGGAATTTTATGCTTTTAGGATCAAAACATTGGATTGCAAAACATGAAAACAAAAATGATTTCAGAATTTCAAGAACAATTGCAAAATTACAAATGGAAGAAGAGATCAAACCTGACATAGTATAGGAAGAAGGCCAATTGCAACCCATGTCTGCTTGGCAATTTGTAATTCAAGTTCATCATTGATGAAACATCAAAGAAAAAGGAATTCAGAACTTTATGATGGACAAATGGGAAATCCATGATGTGGGTAGTAACAACTTGCACATGATAAGGTTGCAGTACTAGAGATATCCAAAATCTATGACAAACTTCATAATGAATTGAATGTCATGTGGCAGGTTGCAAAAAGAATGAGACTTGCACAGAGACAAAGAGAGAGAGAGAGAGAGAGAGAGAAATCCACAAATTTGCTCATCACATTGTGATGCATTTTGCTTCACCATCTGAAATCTTGAACTCCATATTTGTGAGCAAATAGTTGAGATTTACAACATCAAAATGCTTATCGTCTATGAGAAATAAGTGTTAGGAGTTGTACCTTTCCTAGTATCCAAATTTCTGAAGACATCAATGTAACCACCAGCCAGAGATCTGAAGAGTTGCAAAAGCCATGAACATTAGTGAAACAGTATGGAATCAAGTGCTGGAAGATATCTTGCTGGAGAACCTACCAGTTCCTGTGATCTGTTTGATGAGATGTGTGTGCAAGAAATGGAACTCCTTGATTTGCAGCAGAGCAAGGGTAGTAAATCCTAGTAAGGTCGAGGAGAGACCTTACCTGGTGTTTCCATTTGTTAAGCAAAGTAGTGCTATGCTTGCAACTTACAGTCCAAGTTTGAGCAAGTGGTATCATCTTCCTCTCTGCAACTTGAGGCCAAGCTTGCCTCAGCTTCATCTTTGGAAACCGTGGGGTGACATAGACCTGATTGCAGCAAATGGGGGGTTGCTTTGCTTCATGATAGGATTCACAACTCCTGAGAAAGATGTGAAATTTATAGTTGTGAACCCTTTAGCCAACACATGGAGACAGCTCCCACCTTTCCCCCAAAACAGACGTTCGAAGCCCCCATCAGTTTGTGGAATGCATGTGGATAGAAGCTCAAGATCTTACAAGCTGATTTTGGCTGGGCATCTTCTGATGTTTGGAGAAGAAGGACACATGAGAACATATTTGTATGATTCATCAACTCAAGCATGGAAGCTTGGTGGGGATTTGCCCCATGAGGTCTATGGTGTTCAAAAGCAATGTACCTTCTGGGATCGAAGCTTTCATTATGTGGAATGTTGCACAAACCAAGTGCGAGCATATGATGAATTGCATAAGGTGTGGAAGAATGTTCTTCCCATCTTGCCTCCCATTTTTCGCAGCCCAACTCTTGTGGAGAGGTATGGGCACATTCTGATTGTGGGTACCATTGCCAATTCTGGGAGCCTGGAGATTATGGAACTCAACAAAAGCAGAACAAAGTGGAGAAAGATTGAGAACATGCACCTGCAGGGTGCTGTGATTGAATGCTTCTTCCACAGAGATGGACCAGATCCAAGAAATACACCGTTAATCTGTGCTGGTCAAGGAGACCTCATTTTTGTCTCAAAGTCAGGATCTAACTCTGTCATGCTGTTGGATGTTTCTCAAGGAACTTGGAGCTTTCTGCCCTGTAGACCCTGCAGCAGTATGAACACTTTAGATGTGAAAGCCACATTTACATTCAATCCTACATTTGCTGCTGAAGTCTGAAATATTCTTTTTCCAAACATGAGCCTGCCATATCCATCCAGCTCTTATGCACATTTGGAAAGTGAAAGCCTTTTGTCTCCAGACATTGTTGTGGATCTGGAGGACAGACCTGAGAGCAAAATTCAAAGAATGGCAGGCCTAAACAGGAAAGCCTCAGATCTGTACATTGAAATGGGAAGGAAAAAAAATGATTTCTACAAACAGCTTGCTTGTTATCCATTTTGGATGCGTGAGCTGTGTGCACCTGGTGGTTTATGCCTCAGGCCTTGACACCACATGATTCCTGAATTGTGAAGAGGAAGAAAAATAAATTCTTGAGCTTGCAGTTACTGATTTCCAATGTCAATGAACTCCAAGGAACTGGTGCTTGCCTGTCCAAGAATATTAGCTCTCCTGCAGTGCACTGAAGTCAGACTAGAATTCTGACATGTAAACATCTGAGCTTGGAGAAACTGCTTGGTCACCCAATCTTCACTTGGGAGGCGGAACATCTCTGAGGGTTTGAACACAGATAAAGGGGCAGATCTAGTACAGCTATGGCAAGATGCAAAGGGAAGTTACAATCTGGAGTTTGAGAAGCTTGGGACTCATCTTTTACTGACACTACAGGTGAGAAATTGAGCAGTAAAGAAACTGATTTGAGATCAGAGCAGTCTGATCTCAACTCTGTGAAGCATTGGAAATGCCAAGTAAAGATGAGTCCCAAAGGCTTTCGGTTGCCCTCACTAACAGGTCCATTTTCATTCTACACTGTCACATGAACAGGTGAAGATGTCAGGGACAGCAGAAACTCATGAAGAGGAGAGGAAACTCTTGTTGCACACACAATGGCCACAAACAAGGAGAGAAGATCAACTTGGGCTCATCTTTGAAACTGTGATGAAGTTGGAATTTGATTCATAAACAAATGATTGTTGTGGCTTTAATGGCCATCAAGTTCTTGGTACAGATGTACAGAAGGTTTGTATATACAAAAGAAGTCCCAGGGCAATTCTGGACACCAGTAATGAATCCTTTGCACAAATGAGGCTACAATGCAGGTATTTTGAATGGGAGCATGATTTGACAACCTTCCAGATGAGAATCCTAATTGGAATGTAAATTTTTTCTTTCTCACCACTGCTGCAAACAATGGATGAGAAAATTGTTTGAATCTCTTGCTGTTGCCAAATGAATATTTTGCACTGCTCAGTCAGTTGCTCACTGTAAAATTAGTCCTTGTCTCCTTGATGAGAGACTTAGAGTCCTAATGATTGAAGGGATTTTTTAAAAAATGTGTGGACAATGCTCACTGTTCTAGGCATTAAAATAGGCACAATAATAGTACTGGTTGCTGTAGAATAATCAGCACTCAAAGAAAGACCACCGAGTGTTTGATGGCTCCAACTCTGAAGATGTGTGCACCTGCATCCAGCATGTGACTGCCATCCTCCTTCACTCTACTGAGATGTCTGCAAGGATCAATGCTGAAGACCAGTTCACGCTGTGCCCCTGGACTCAGGTACACACTTTGGAAATCCAGCAGCTGCTTTAACGGAGCACCATTGACTCCTGCTCGAGGAGGTGATGAGAATAGAAGCACTTGGTGATTCCCACCCCTGTCGCCCAAGTTTTGCACTATAACGCTGACTGTAAACATGGAGTTCTTACAGGTTCCTGTCCTCCAAGAGAAAGTAGCAACCATTCCCACCCAAGCTTTAGCCTTATCATGCCTGATTTCTAGCCATGGACTTCAGGAGAATAAGTGCAGATTTTTCCTGCTCACAGCACTGTATTCTTTTTGTTTCTGAACTTTTCCCACAATGATGACTTTTAGGTTTTACAAGGACCTGTTCCTATGCAGAATCTCCACAACCAGTATGTTCCTATTCCAAGATCAACATAAAATATCACATCGAATATGGGCGATCAGGTTTGGACATTTCTGCCCTCATAACCCTTAAGAACAGAGGTAAAATCTTATGAACATTGTGGTGGCAAATTGGGGACCATGCCAGAGTGCTCCATTCTTCACTGAAATGGCAATTGGTCCCAAATGACAAAGATGGAACTTGAGTGAATCCATACCTCTGTCCTTCTCAGAGCACAGAAGCTTGCCACTTGAGCCCCCATCAGAACCACACATTTGCTCCTGCAAGGTGGGTACAGTCACAGCAGATGGCGCTGACGCAAATTGGTGTGCAAAGGTTGTGTAGCTTAAGCCATACCCAAATGGATAGATCATTGGTCCAGTGTGGAACCGATAGGTTCGGCCTGGGTAACCTGAAGAATTGTCTGGCCGCATTCGCATATCTGCCATGTCAATGTGTGTGTACTTCTCTGGATACCATGAAACAGGTAGCCTACCTCCTGCACATGTAGATTCACCATGCAAAATCATAAGAATCACTTGGCAATCTCAAAATGGGTCCTGCTAACAAGCTGCGAACATTCTGCATTCAAAAGGTACACATGTACACTGATGTAATTCTTCACAAAGCTGTAAACCCTAATGCAGGAGGTATCCAGACATGACAGTAAAATCCTCCACATTGCTGCTGCAATCTATAATGAGAGACACTTTCATACCTGGATTATGGTCGCCAAAGATGATCTCAGTTATTGCTTGGCCTCCGGCCTGCCCAGGATAGCCCACCCACAGAATGCTTTGAATGCGGCTGTCCGCCTTTGCAAAGGATATGTCTACAGGTCCTCCAGACATGACCACAAGAACCACAGGGCGACCAGGTAGGACACTCCCCGCGACAGCTGAGATCAAATCCTGTTGGTGACCAGGTAGGAGTAAGGTCTTTCTGTCGTGAGATTCTGCTTCCTGTTCCTGGGTGAGCCCAACTACGAGAACGACAGCATCTGCTCTCGATGCTGCTTCTGTGGCATGCGGAATGTGATCAACATCCGCACAAGCAGTATCTAGACATCCTGGTGCATAATGAACCTTGTCGTAGTCTCCAATTCCTAACAGTACCAGTCCCTGGAGAGGCGTAATGTACTTACAAGGAACGCCTGCATTTAGGGTTTAGGGTTTAGGAATCAACACCATCTGGGATAAGAAGTTACATTCCCTTTTCGATCCGGGAGATCCACGCACATTCTTACAGCACCGGCTGAGGGGAGCTTGAAACAGATGGCATACCTGCGTAGTTCCCAAGCATTACGTGCGACGCATTCGCATTGGGACCAATTACTGCCAACGTCGTCTGTCCCCCGCGACTCAAGGGAAGGGTTTGGTTTCTATTCTTCAAAAGAACAATACCCTGCCTTGCAGCTTCCACAGCAAGCTCCTGATGCGCATCAGAACAAACGTCCCCTGGACCCAATGACCCATATGTCTGATTTGTCGGTCCGTCAAACATCCCGAGTCGCATGCGCACCAAGAACAGATTGTAAAGCGCTGCGTCTATGCGCGACGAATTCACTTTGCCCACGCCGATTGCCGATTGAGTGTAGGTTGAAAGGTACGACCCACAATTGAGATCCAAACCTGCGTTCAGTGCGTCAGCCACAGCGTCCTCAGCGGTGAAAGCGTAATCAATCGACTCGTGCATGACCTTCACTGCATCACAGTCAGAAACAATGTACCTGCAGGCCCAACGAGCTCGCCCACACACATATCAGGTTTCGTCACAAGCAGCATTTGCAAGTTCACTGTAGATCCATGCGATATATATTATACCTACGTTATGGAACGAACATACCCACCAGCTATTTGAATGGTCTTTGAACCTCTCAAGGGAAATTCACAACAAGGGATTGAGCTGCAAATGTGACAATCTGTGAATCATGCATGTTGTACGCGTACCCATCTAGACCCCAAGTATTCCGAACAATTTCTGTGAGGAAGTTGTAATCAGCACACGTCGGGACCCCATTCACTCGATTGTAGGAGCACATCAGGCTGCTGGATCTGCCGTCTTCAACGCAACTCCTGAAAGGCGGATTGTACGTGTCTTCCAGATCTTGTATGGTGACCTGCAGCAGCTTATATCAAAGCAACCCAAACATCATTCAACGCCGCCATAGAACGTTCAACAAACAAGCCAAGAATTTCCTTGAGCTGCAAAGCAACGTCTGGTACATCCTGCAGCTGATCCAGCGAGTTGTGGCCCATGGGTTCGACTCCGATCGAGTACCTAATGTCTTGTACAAAAATCTAGAATCATGTCCTGAGCTCGCAGCTTTGTTTCTTAAGAAAGAAGCTAGAGAATTATACATCATTTCTCTACAAAACTCAATCAAGATCCACAGCTGCGAGTTTCTTCGAGTACATGAGCAGCGACCAAGTGCTGCTGCGTGGAGGAGAAGCTGCAGCATCATCATGCAACATTACCTTGGCATTCAAATGAAACCGGTCTCTGCCCTTCCAGTTATCCAGATCGTAGGCTGTGAAATGCTTGCAACAGGCTGAAACCTTCATCCTCCTAGGACCTCCTGCCGGCGCGGCACCGCCGTCCGCAACAATCACCTGGTGGTGATTCATGGGTGGTGAAGAAGAAGAAGTTGCAGTCGACCGCGCTGCCGCATCATAGCTGCTGCTGCTGCTGGACTGCAGATCTCCCTCTTGCATGCCTCTGATGAAGTGCGTTGCGTAGGAGCTTGTGAGAGCTGGATCTTCTCCAGCGGTTTCTTGTACCCTCCCCCATCTAGGATCTCTCACTATGTTGATCACCGGAGACCAGTACGTCAATCCACCTCTTCCGACGTTGAAGAAAGCCCGTGCTTCCGTTGACACTGCCTGCACATTGTTATTGCAGACACATTAGATGACGATCCTGATTCCTTTCATGATGCGCGGTCTCAAAGATGATGCAAGAGCTGAGAGCTTGAGCAGTAGTGCATGATGTTACCTGGCCGATCCGGTTCCACAGGGTTCTGTTGAAGGAAGCCGCCGTCAAGATAGGCAGAGGGAAGCTGGTGGCCTGCGGAACAGGACCTCCGAAAGACACATGCGCCACGCCATGCAAACCTTCTTGCCACCAAGTATAGCTGGGGATCCCAAGTCTGGGAACAGCCGCTGCGTTGTTGACGAGCTGTTTGATCTTCTCTGCCATCGTCAGTCGCGAGACCAAATCTCTCACGCGAACTTCGTCAGGAAGGGATGTGTCACAGAACGTCATTGTTCGCAGACTTGGATCTTGCTCGAAATCGCAACCGTATAACAAGTTCTGCATGTGCAGCAGTTCCGGCGATGGATTCACCAGCTGCAGCAGACCCATTGCGCTCAGGAGTCCGACGACCATGCAGATTGCCTGCCGCCATTTGGTCGATCCCATTTGCTTCTGGTCGACGTACCGTTGCAGCTGCAGCGAGCTATTCATGAGGAACCAACCGATTCTGCAGCAGGCTACCTACCTATCGCACCTTTGTACAATGCAGTAGAGAGAGACGCACTGCACACAATTACGCTGTTCCTGGTAACAACATCTCCTCCTTGTTGAATCTAGTTCAAGAGTGCTGATCGCCATGCAGGCCTCGGGTCATTGACGCACGCACAAAGTGACAAGCTCTTGAATTAGTTTGATAGCAGATAGCTGGAGAAGTTTTATGACCAGGACTTCGTGCTGCAGGAGAGAGTCTATGTTCTGATCGCGTTGAACGACAAGGTGATCATCAGCAGCTGCGTCTTCAAATCTTCTCGATCCTCGACGGTTTTTTCTATCCCACGGTAAGCTTCTTTCCTTTCTACGAGAGACAGAGACAAAAAGAGATCGAGAGAGAGAGAGAGAGAGATCGAGAGATCTACAGATCTATAGACAGGTATGTGAAGCCGCCGGAAAAATTGCGCTAGCTTCTAGTTCAATACTAATGCCAAGGGAATATCGGTGCAGCACACAAGAATTGCGAGTCCAAGAATGGAACACTTTGAGAAATTTGCGAGTACTCTACCTGATTTTCCTCTACTTGCCACAGAGTTTGACAAAAGAACCGAGTGAGATTCGACATGATCACAGACAGCAGCGCTCATGAGGAGGAGGAGGAGGAGGATAGGACTCCTGCAGGTTTTGGAGATCACAAAAGAACTGCAGGATCGTCACAAGCATCAGTGGCGCCATGATCATCCGTGCAGTTTTTCTATCAGAAAACACCGCAGTACAGATCACGGAGAAAACACCTCAGCGCGAGTCTCCAGCGGCAATCTCGAAGTCGGGAGCACTGAATTTTCTTTCTCAAACAACGCAACGCCACAAATTACCGTTTGCCTTCTCCGTCTCCTCGTCGCTGCGCTGCCCTGCCACTGCACACGTAGTCCAGACCAGAGTGGGGGCGGGTATTTGAAATGGCACCGAAACCCCGCCGGTATCAATCCGGGCATAAAGATTCATAGCCGCGGTTAGCAAAAAATCAAACACCCGGGGTTGATACATAACCACAGGTTTTTAAAACCCCCCTTTATTTTATATTAACCTTGGTTCTCAAAAAATCAAATACTGAGTTTTGATATATTACCATGGTTCTCAAAAAATCAAGTACCGGGTTTTGATATATAACCACGGTTCCCAAATGTTTTTGAAAAAAAATCAAATACCTGCCTGGAACTGCCTGTCTTTGACAGTTCTTTCACGAAACCCGGAGGTTCTTTGAAGGGTTTGAAATACCCGAAACCGGCAAAATTCTTTTGATCCTGAAAATTTCAAAACGCCTGGAGTCAACGGCTCCTCTGATTCTGAATTGTTTCAAATACCGGGAACGGGCGGGTATTACCGAAATCAAATACCCGCCTTGCACTGGTACATACAGGCTCGAAATCTTTCAGTGTGGCTGGAGCCTGGAGGGCAGCTTTAGTAGTGCATGTAACCTTTCTCGGCATTTGGAAAGGTGTAATACCATAGCACCGTTACCATTTCGGCATAAATTAAATTATTTTTTGTTTTGTCGAACTTTTAAGAAATTATTTATAATTTGTGCTGAAGTTTAATTAAATCAAAGTTTCTACTGTCAGGTTCGACATAAATCAAATTATTTTTCATTTTGTCGAACTTTTGAAAAATTATTTATATAACTTGTGCCGAATTTTAATAAAATTAAAGCTTTCACTGTCCTTAAAAGGTCTACGGTTTCAAACATTGGTGCCTCAACTATGTGTGGTAATCCGGCTCCTCTAGCGGGTTACTTAATACATAATCCCCTTCTGAATGGATGAAAACTCATGTTCAACATCATGTCCAGATAATGAATGCATAGGGAAATGAAGGGCAAGAGTTTATGCTTGGTGAATGCGGAGTCGAGGATGAATAACAACTTCTGGATGGAAGGTTATAACTTGTTTGAGTTTCCCAACTAGCTAAATTTCTTTCTTCATTTTTTTTTTCATTTTTAAAAATTTTTAAAAATTGAAATTTAATTATAAAAAAATTCTAATCCTTGATTCTACATGACCAAACATTTTAAGTACTTAAAATTGATTTTGTGTAAATTAAGAGAAGACACATTCCAATGATTAATCACAACCTAAATTTGCAAAGAGTCATCATTCTCCTAGTTAGACTATATTATAAACATGGTAACAAAGACTACATTGAATTGGTATAAATTTTTAAACAAACAAAGTCTCCAAGAAATTTCAAAACTACAAAATTACAAGTCTAGCTATTTTGAATATTCATAAATTCCTCATATAGATTTTGATTTATGAGATTTCAAGAAAAACTTTATAACCTTAAAAAGAATATTTAACAAAGTATTTCCTACTCTAATCGATAGCAATTTGACCTTTTTATCGAATATTTTAATGATTGCAAATCAAAATATTAGTTTCACTTGTGTTTCAAATTATCAAATCGAGAAGGAATGAGACCTCATTTTAAACATTTATTTTTCAAGATTATTTTAATATAAAAAAAAGTTCAATTTAGACAAGGTTTGGATCCTTTTAAATCTTGGTCTAAATATTTAAATCACCTTGAGATTCCAACTCCCAAAATGAAAAACCACTTAAAAGTGTTAGAATTCATTCTTTCACATTTGTGGGGATGTGTTTAAATCTTGGGACAATTTTTTAATTTTTTACATTTTTAATATATTACAAACCTTTATTTCTCAAGTATTTATGAGTGAAATTATGCTTGCAAAAATAAAAGATAATAAAAAAAACACCTCAAAACTGCAAATGAAACAAAAATTAAAAAATGATAGTAAATGAAAAAAAAGGAAAACAAGAAAAAAAATCAAAACAAGGATCAAAATAAAGAGGGCATAAACTAACTTCTAATAAAAGGTTAAATTTCTAGGACTTTTAACTTCCATGGCATACTTTCATGGAACAAAAGCTTCTTTCATGTGAGGGATTCCAACACTTTTATTAGTTTTGGTGGATAACATTTTTTTTTCAACTTAAAAAACTCAAAATTCAATTGATTAACAATCACACATCATTAACCCTTCTCCACTTGGATTTGATAGTTGAAAACAATGGGTACAAACATGGCTTATTAGTAGACCAAACAATAGGACTATGCCTAGTTAATTTATTATAAGTTGTAATGACATCATTAATGGAACAATTGATAGGAGGTTAGTGTCAATCTATAAACCATTCCATAACATCTATGCACCATTTTTTTGATAATCCTTGCCAATCCAGATAATCAAACCAATAGATTGTGACACCAAATAAAGTACCTAAAATCAACAATTCTAAACTTAAAACACTCCCTAATGAAGGAATTTTGCATTTAAAAATAGCCAAATTTGATATTTAGTTGAAACACATCAACATCATTTATTCCTCTTGAATTTACAACCTATTAGGCCTTTCAATACCTTTCCCAAGACTAGCATTCAATGCTTATAACAAAACTTTATCACATGTAACCTTTATTTGATGGTGCCTTGCATCAATAAAAATGTTGAATGGAATTCATGATCCTATAATTGATTCAACAACACAATATTAATTGTATTGTTATTTAATCAACCTTCCAATGCTTTTAATCAAGGGTTGGATGTTTCATTACAAAAAATTGAAATAAAAACTAGTGAACAACATGTTCAATATACATTACAATTAATTGCAATAACATCAAAGTTGAAACAAAGAAACTAATTATCAAAAGCATTAAGGCTATGGACATCAAAATCCACAACATCCAAGGAGACTAAAAGGTTATAAAAGTTTGGAAATAAATTAACATCAACATTTGCTTCATGAAACCAAGGAGCTTGAAAAAATTCAAGAAATCATAAGTATATTTCAAATCAATCATTAAACCACAAAAAATGTGGAGCTTTCCATGGACTCTTTTAGGTCAACTTTTTTACACATGTCCCATTTATTTGTAGTTTGTCCTTTAAGCATAGTTTGTCTCATTTATTCATTCCTTTTAGGCCCTTCAATTTCCTTTGTTCTTTAGTCATCACTACCCTTTGAGAGATTTGTTTGTCATCCTTTCATCTATGGGCATGTGTTAGAGTGACTTTTTAGCCAAACTTTTTTTTGTGTTCGTTCATTTTTGTGTTTTGCATTATTTTTCCTATATTCTCCCTTCTTTGGTTAATGACACCCATATCCTAGGCCTTGCCCATGTTGTTCCCTTTGCCTTCAATCATTTTGTTTTTAATTGGCTTTTATGAGGTTGGTCATTTAGTTTCACAAGTGTTCAATTTGGGCCCCTTCTAGCTTGCCTCATGGGTTCACCTTCCCAATTAGTCTTTGTTGCCCCTTTGATGACATTAGGATCCTAGGTGTCTTTTATAGTTTTGGTTCCTTTTTTTCATCCTTTTTGTAAGAGGTTTTGGATGAAGAAATCCATCATGTTAGTGCGTTCCCGAGGTTAGGGGATGTCAAGGTAACATTTGGGGTCCTTTTTGGTGTTTTGTTCAGAGGCTTTCCTTTTTGCTTTGTTGTTTCTCCCTTCTTTTAGGTTTTTTGAAATTAGCTTGCCACTTTCAATTTGACTATGTTGGGAATTTTTGAAAGGCTTTTGGGCCCATGTTCTTTTGAATGGCCCTAGGCTCCCCAAATTTGACAAATTAGTCTCCCCAATTTTAGTGGAAGGTTAGGCTTCATTTCAATAAAGGGCATTGTTTCTGTCGCAACCCTAGCCTTGGGTTCGCAATCAAGGCAAAGGGGTTACAAGGTTGTGGGCCAAAAGGAATCCTGAGAGTCACATCACATACTCCTGGGAGTGGAAGAAAATGTGAGGGAATATGAGGGAGTGAACCCTCACACTCCCAAGGCAACTTTCACTTTGGGAGATGGAGTCCCGGTGGACTCCCGAAACTTCAGAGAGCGATTTTAGGGGTTAAAACTCAATGGCTTGTGACGTTCTTTATATCATTGGAAAGCTCTTAGAACATAAATGTCTAAAATGGGCTCGCATTGCTCATTTGGATATCTGAAACACAAGTTATGGCCAAAAGAAGGGCCGGTAATCAAATTGCCAATTTGATTCCCGACCAGAAAAAGTTGGGAATTGACTCAATTTATTTGGCTGCAGAGGGCGTCCGACATATCGTTGGAAAGCTCTCAAAAAGAGCTACAACTTTGCTTTAGACTGCATCTCGATCCGAGGTCTATTCGCAAAGTTATGGGGCTCCAAAGTCGCAGGAATCCTAACCAGCGCGATTTTGGGACTCCCACTTGAGAGTCCCGAGAGAGAAAAACCATCTGGATGTAGGCTTCGTGGCCAGCCACAGAGTATATTATATGGGGGAAGGTGGCGGCTTCCCCCAAGTCCGGGCTGTGATGAGTCTAGTGTGCCTGTGTTGCCAGTGGCTCGTCTTAGCACCAAAGGTGCTCTAACTATGCCCTAACCACTTTGTGTGGGTTGTGTGTAGGCTCGTGTGAGTGAGTGAAGCTTGTCAACTTTTCTTAGTCCCATCTTGGAGTTCTAACATGCCTCTTTACCCCTCAAAATGTTGTGAGTCAGGGAGCGTGCTCCGATTCCTCTCTCTTCCGTTGTCTTCTACTTGGACTCATCTTTGAATCCTTCAAGGAGTTGGGAGTGCGTTAGTTTCAGCAACTTATCTAGGGAATTGGGCTTTTGTTGCTGCCATCATTATTTATAAGTTCTTATTCAACTTTCATCCATTTTTATTGGAAGTGATAGGAACTAACAATTAGGTCCACTATCCTTTTAAGCCCATTTGAGGTTGACGAAATAACTTTTTCCCCTAATGGTGGTGGCATGCCTACCCTTTTTTAGTAGTTGGTAAAAAGAAGAACAAATTGATTTAGGAAGAATATTTCAAAAAGATTGCATGACCTACAATATTATTAACAAAAGGTGTGAATGGTGTAATAAGTCCAAATCAGAGTTAATGAGTCAATGTGTTTATTTTGAACTATATACTATTTTTTAAACTCAATTTTTTATTTTAAAAATTCATAAAAGTTCAATTTTAAATGAAATTTTTTATAACTTATTAAAAACCATTGCCACACACACACACACACACACACACAAAATGTTACAAATAATGCATTTGCAAGGAAAAACATGAAAAATGCCAAAAAATCAAGTGGAGAAAAAGGAAAAACAAGTTGGTGCCAAAGAATAAAGGTGTTTTGACAACATGTTACACAAACAAATTTTTTTTATTAGAGTGCTACAATAGAAATGCATTTTCACAAAGTTCAATCGAATGTTGAAAAAAGAAATGGTTCAATGTAACATGTGTAGAACATCAAAGATTATTTGAAGAACATGCAACACAAACGAGGAAGCATAATCAAAGCATTAGAGATAACATGTGTTTCAACAATGCAACACATTTGCACAAAAAGGTTTGTAAAAAAAAAAAGCAATAGAAAATGTCAAAAATCACAATGTGAAGAGAATACAAGATTTGATGGGTAGGCAAACAAAAAGAAAAGTGTCAACAAGAGACACAAAGATGCAAAGAAAGTTTAAACAATCACAAAATAGTCGAGACAATGAAATTAAGCTACTTGCAATGTTCAAAGAAGAAAAAAATAGTCAAAGTTTTGAGAAAAAAGTTTAAATTGCAAAGGACCTCATACAATCTATTTTACAATTTTCTTTTAAGTGATTTTTAAATTCACACCTTTTTCGGTTAAATTCACACCCTTTCTTCGGGCGTTCGATTATATATAGATTAAATTTGAGTGTCTGCCCCACCCCCCTTAAACAGTACGCGCAACGCAATAGGAGGTGGAGTTCGCGATGCGGCAAGAGTTGATCGAAGATCTCAGCAACAACTACGAACAGGAAGGAGTGGTCTTCACCATCAAGACAAGCAAGGAGAAGCGGGTGGTCATGAAGTGTGATCGAGGCAAGGAGTACATTAACATGCTGAACCTGACGGATGAAACCCGCCAAAGGGGGATGCACATGAAGCGAACTGGCTGTGAGTTTGAGATCGTCTACTTGTCAATGAAGGGTGTCTGGGCAGTCTATAAGATCTTAGGTAGCCACAACCACGAGCTTGGTGGCAACTTGGCAGGCCATGTGGTGAAATGCCGCTTAAGTGAGTTAGAAAAGGCTAAAGTGCGAGCGTTCAATGGGCAAGGTTTGGCGCCAAAGGACATTCTCTGCATCCTCTGTAAGGAGTTTACAAACATCCACTCAACGACTAGGGAGATCTACAACGAGCTTGTTGCTGCTCGAGCGGAGGAGTTGAGAGGCCGCAGACCCATCGAAGCTCTGGTGGAGCTGATTTCCTGCTCTGATTACTTCAGCAAGGTGCGGCTGGTGGAAGGTGTCGTTGACTGCGTGTTCTTTATGCATCAGTCATCAGTCAGCATGTGCCAGACGTTCAGCACAATCTTCCTTCTAAATTGCACATATAAGACCAACAAGTTCAGCATGCCTTTGCTGAATGTGGTCGGCATCACGTCAACCTATGCGATGTTCAACGTTGGCTTCACCTTCTTGCACACGGAGAACGAAGAGATCTACGCTTGGGTTTTGGAGCAATTTTCCGAGGTCATGATTCCAAAAGACCTCTACACGGACCGAAAGTTGGCCCTAATGAATGGGATTGCACGAGTCTTCCTGGGCTACCACAACATCCTCTATTGCTGGCACATCAATAAGAACATTTTTGCTAATTGCAAGACACGCTTCTCCGATGTTGAATGGCAACAGTTTATGGAACGATGGAATATGCTTATTTCCAGCACGTTGGTCGAATTGTTCAATGCGGCTCTTGGTGTATTCAAGGAGACCTATTTGGGAACCCATCCAGCTGCCTAGCAGTACGTTAACACGATGTGGATGCCTCACAAGGAGAGGTTTGTTGCCTGTTACATTGACGAGTTTCCCCACTTTGGCAGTGCCAGTACCTCAAGGGTGGAAGGAAACCACCACGTTATCAAGTCGTATCTCCGTGTCGGCACTTTTCACCTCTTGACGCTAATGAAGCGGTTAGGTTTCATGTTGGCCAATCAACATGTGGAACTGAATGCTGCGATTGAGAAGCAGAGGGTGCATAAGGCACATCGGTTTGGCCATAGCTGCTTCAAGGACTTGATCTACAAGGTCTCTGATTTCGCTCTAGATAAGCTTCTGCAACAACTTAAGCACGTTGAAAAGGGGGGACATGAGGAGCAGCCATGTTCTACGTGGTTCACGAAATTGTGGGGGCTGCCCTGTCATCATTACATTCACAGCTGTCTCGAAACCGAGACTCCAATTCTCCTGCATGACATTCATGAGCAATGGTTGTTGGACAAAAACCCCCTGATCCTTCCAAGTGTCAATGTAGCTGTGTCGCCACACAAACCGGCGTCACCACGAAGTTTATTCATGCAGACAATGACGGCTACCCTACAACAAGTAGTTGATAATGGGAATCCTTGAGCAGGCAGTTTATCGTGACGTGTAGTGTCGTGACGTACGGTGTCGTAAGGATGTAAATACATAGTAAATCTTACTAAACAAAAAGATTAAAGCCAGTCAAATGTATAAACTAATCAACTAAAAAGAGATGCATGCACATATATATATACAATGCACAAGTGAGGCTGAGATGAAATTCTCATGTATCCCCCCCCAGACCTGAGCCAAGAAAAGCATGGCATGGTCTGAGTAGGAATCAAGTAGGAATCAAGGTGCTGTAGGAGAACATGATGAACAATACCAATTGCCAATGGGAACTTGAGTGAGCTCCGGCTTGAGGTAGAAGAGATGGTATCCACCATTACAGTTGTCACAAAGCAACATCTGATTAGCATCGTCCGTCCTTTGACATACCTGACATGGATAATCAAGTGGAGGAATCCAAGTCGACGTGATGATGGTAGGATCCAAGTTCAGCAAGTGGCAGGGCGCACAATTTTTGGAATGATCACGAATTGTGCGTCCGTCAGCTCCTTATAATTCCAACACACCTGAAGGCCTGATTGCCTTAATCCTCAAAATAGTGCGACCGGAAGAAGTGTCTAAAGTATCATTAGGTTGTCGCTGAAGATACACAAAATCACCAACATCAAATTGTCTCACCTTAGGTTTGTAACTACCACCTCGTGTGTGTGCATATCGTAAGGTGTCTCGATGTTGTGCAATGGACAAGTTTTCCATGGCCATGGGCATAACCCTCCTGAATA
>Ga0116231_10004124_pt1 | contig 29625 bp, 19 predicted proteins | sample S1TSphgellanicum_2_FD_89695 | JGI IMG/M metagenome (GOLD analysis project Ga0116231, IMG submission 89695) | Host-associated microbial communities from peat moss isolated from Minnesota, USA - S1T2_Fd - Sphagnum magellanicum MG | ecosystem: Host-associated > Plants > Peat moss > Unclassified...
CGCAATTCCTCCAGAGGAACAGAGAGAGGCAACTGAAGGACATGAACTGACTCCACTCTAAAGTTGAGAGACATGCAAAGAGAGAAATTGGGCATCAAACAACATGTGACAGGATCAGCATACCCAATTCCTCCAGAGGAACCTAGAGAGGCAACTGAAGGACATGAACTTCAACAGATTCAGCAAGTGATGAAAACCCTAAATACATACATTTTTATGCAACCCAACCAAGTATTGTGTCATAATCTCACTCTTCGTCAGTTGCATCTCAAGACAAAACATTGAAAGACTTGTTGGGAGAGAGAGAGAGAGAGAAGAAGAACAGGAAAGGAGAATGATAGAACTACTTCTCAATAAAACAAACAGCAAACTAGAGACATTAGTTCTCTCACTTGTCTAATAATGTCTCTCTCACTTGTCTACAGACCATCAACAATATTGTGTATGGTATTCATGAGCTACCGTCGCATCCCCACTTTTGCATCAGTTCCTCGCGACAAGCAGCTAGTGGTCAGTATCACATGTATGTGGAGTATCAGGAAGACTCACCCATACTGCTGGCTAGCAGATACAGAGAAAGGTAAACAAATAAAGATACAAAAGCAGACACATGCAGATCGCATGCAAGGAAAGTGATTTAAGGAAAGTGGACAAAGGAGAAGATGTAGCAGAAAAAACAAGATATTTCATAAGTACTGAAAATCTCTCACTAGTTGCGATTTTAGGCAACCTGAGACAATTTGGAGATGACCCAATAATAGGGAAATGGATATTTCAGATCTGACCTAAAAACCAGCAACCATGAATTTAGAGGAAACCCCACCCTAACCAGACCACAAAAAAAAATTAATCAGTGGTTTAAATGACTGTGTTAGTCATACACATGTTCAGGGACTTTCAACAGCAACACAGGTGCAGGTTAATGTCAAATATTAACCTATGTACTATATTTCTGTCACCAGGACTGCCAGTAGTGAGAAAACACACTATGATGATGGCTAGCTCAAGAAGAGAAGAAAAGGACCTCAAGAAAGTAGACTAAAATAAAAAGGGAGGAAAGCCAGAAAAGAAACCCCAAAATACAATTAGAGAAGAAAAAAGACTTTGAATAAGAACATTAGATGAAAAAGTGGGCTTCAAAAAGTTCCCCACTTAGGAATGAGAAACTTTTGAAACAATAACCTTGAAAATTCCAAAGGCAGAAACTCCAAACAGGAACCTATCTCTGATATGTAACCCTCTGGGTCAATCCAATAGAAACTTTGAAGGGTAACCTTATTCTTCAACAGACCAATTAAGCTGCCATTTGGGCTATGTAAAGCTCCTTGGAGCTGCAAGCCTTGAGAACCTGGAAAACTGACTAATTGGAATCCACATGAGGCATATGAATCATGTCAATACCTTCATATTGTGACACTTATCAGTGTTAACCCTCAACTCTTTGGAATCTTGGGATATTGCTCAATCCAAGAAATTGCAAGAGAAGTCATTACCAAAACAATTAAGCTTACAAAATGATGAAGTGTAATCTAATCAAGGATAAAACTGCTGATGAAACCTAATGTTCCTACCTTGAGGCTGCTCCCAGGAGTGATTGGAAGATTGACTCGGTCTCTTCTGGTTCTCAGCTCCAGAGAAAAGGGCAGATGCTGGTGTTTGATACCTTGTCTGGTGCTGCCGCCCCACAGATTGTCCAAACTGGCTGTTTTGATAATGTTCTGCAGGAGAGCTCCCACTCCCTGAATAATTTGCCCACCCATAAATATTGTCATAGCAGGGAGGAAAGACAGAAGATAAGATATGTCAATGAGAAGAAATTTTTTACAGAATAAGAATGAGAAAGAACACTAGCTCTTAGTACACCTGAACCATTTAACTCCTCTAAACATTAACTGGATACTTGAAGTCCTGGATTCCTCAATGTCCAACCATCAGAAACTACTGTGTGTACATCTTGCATGCACAAAAAAAGCACTAATGCTCCAATGACATACCTATGCTCAATTCATTCCTACACTGCAGCTTGCCTTGGCTAAACAGTCTCCTTCAAAGTACCCACATAGTACCAGCAAGACTATACCTGTATGAGCAGTTGTTGCACCATGGAATTCTGAAGAAAGTGCTTTCTCCTCTTGTGCTAAACGGTACTCATAATACTTGTATTCTGCACCCTTGGTATCAAATAAAAACCTGGAACCACCACCACCACCAACAGTTCTGTCTTAATGCTCTTGCATAGATAGAAAAACATTGAACTTCTTTTGGAGTCCACTACTGAAAAATCATCAACTCTGCATCACTGTAAGAGGAAGTACATACTACATACCATTTCCCTGCCTGAGAGCACATACCGGAAAGGAGTGTCGCCCGGGTTCTTTTGGCGTGTGACATTTTCAAACTGACGGCCATTCTTTGCCACAAAACTAGCTAGTTTGTCTGCTGCCTTCTTCACCTCTTGATCAGAAGGTACAGGAGGAACTGCAATAACACATTGAGATTACAACCACAATACGTGAGGTAACCTTTGTGTGCAAAATCTGTGGAAGCAATGCTTTATTTGCCTCTTTCCTTTCTTATTCTCCTGAATCCTAGGCAATGTACCAAAGGATTGTAAAATCAGGAGCTCTATGTGTAAGTAACAATTCCAGACAAGCTGCACCAAAAGACTGAGGATTATACATGCCACAAAACAAAAAGCCACCTCTCAACTACCTTATTTGTCTAGAGCAAAAGGATAGCCCTTTCTGATATAGGAAAAATCATACTTCTGAGAAAAGACTTAAAGGAACACAGAAAGAGGACCAATACCAGGCTCCCTGCGCTCATGTGTAATAGAACTTGGAAATTTCTCTGTCCTGGCCTTTTTCGGTTGTTGTTCCATCTCTGTGTTGTTTCCTTGATCATTGTCTTCACCCAGCTTAATGGCATTCACAAACAGTCTTGTCTTCTGTTTCAAGCTGAAGGCTAACTTTCCATTTGTGGAGTTGGCAAGTTTCAGGGTGCCACCCTGGGGGGAAGCCTCTGCACTCTGCAGAATTGAACGATCTTTTTTGGCCATGTTAACATTTTGCAAGGGGTTGGTTTCTCTAGCATCTTGAAATGACACATGCTCTTGCTGAAAGTCTTTGAAGTTTTCCACAGGAGAGATATTATTTGGAGACAGGCCAGCCATTTCTTTCCCTATCTCTCACCCCAATCTGCTCTGTTGCTCAGGGTGCTCCTTCTCTGTGTGACTTAGAGTGCTTGCCTATCAGCTTGTGATCTCTGGATCCTTCTCATCACCAACTTAGCTGATAACCAATGAAACCCGCACACAAACTAGTAACCCTTGAAGCCACACAATGTTCCTTGGACCAAAAGACTTAATCCACCACAGTCATATGGTTGATATCAATAAGAAACCTAATTACAGATAGAAGATCCACAGAACCTTGCTGTAAGCAGCCTGTCCTGAACCTTTCAATCCAAGCCGGAGTTCAGAATAACTTGAGTTACTCAAAAAGAGCCTTTGAATCTTAGATGATATGTCAGATGCATACTCGAGGAAAGCAAGAAATGGATGAACACAAGAGATTCATTTCAGGAGTGCAGAGAAAGGTGAATTTCTGAATTAAGAAGGGAAAAAGGGATGGATCCAGGGCTGGAGAGAAACAGTGGATGCAAGAATGAATCTCCTACATCGGCATATGTATGAGAAGACAGTTGACATGAACTGCCCAGGGCAAAGAGGGTTTTCGATAGATCAGCAGTGTCTGTCAAACATCCTCGTTTCCTGTCCAAATTCTGCAAAGTTCCTGATAAGTGCGTCGCTGCAGGGCACATGTACAAAATCTGCAGACTGTGCACTTTGAGTCGCAAATTCCACCCCCTGCTCATACTCCAAGTCAGCTTCATCTTCAAACACGCACACAAAAACACGCATACACACATACAGACACACAATCTCTCAACTCTCTCCAAAAAGTCTTCCCTCCTCTCAAGCGTCAATTCCTTGGCCGTCATATGGATCATTTCAGAACTCACACATCCCCCTCTCCCTTCACGCTCCATGGACCAATTTGAGTGCTGCCACTATCATGTTACATGCTCAGAGCCTAGACAAAACCCTAGCACCCGCGAGCTCTCGCTTTCGCATCTTTCTAACAAGCCCTGGACTAAGCCCCCCTTGAGCGAACGCGAGAATGGTGCCAAGAGCAAGAAGAAAAAGAAGGGAGGACCGAGAATAAGCAACAGAAGCAGAAAAAAGCAAATACTGACAGCCCATACCTTCGATCGAAAATCCTTTTGAGCACTGTGTGATAATCTCTCTTCTTCGCTTTCCAGTTCACAAGCCTATCAATACCATTCCCACTTCCCAGTAATTCTAGACACCAAGGCTCATAAACAACGCACCAACCCGAAAACAGCGCCCAAAATATAAAAGGAGTGAATCACTTACAAACCACAGATCTCATATGAAAGCGAGAAGAATGTGAGCAGAAAGAAGATAGTGAAAGGAGCGTGTAGGCGTGTTGCTGTGTTTGCCTGGTCGCCAGCATGCGCACATTAACAAGAGCAGCCACAAACACCCAGGCCAGCGCAGAAGAGAGGTAGACTAGGGTTTCTTCTGTACGTACGGGTTGAATTTCACTGTTTGAAAGGTTTTTTTACTGCCCGACAATAAATTAAAAAATTTGTTGTCCACGGGAAACGAGTTTCGGGCCGCCGCTGGCCGCTTCTCTTCCCTTGCCGACTTTTGCTTACAGCGTTGCGACTGGCGCGACGAACCTTCTCCCTCTCCCCTCACAATATTTGTATTCCATAGATTTTACACAAATTCTTGGTGCAAAAGAAAGGGTTGCTTGCGGATCTATTTCATTAGGTTGTGGAACAGCGGATGGATTCTGCAGGAGGTATGCCTCAATTTAAAGCAATCAAAAGCAAGGTTGATATAGAAGATAAGGTACAGCGCCGTGTGCTACAGGTGATATTGAGGCCGGGAGATGAACGTGGAAGCGGAGTGCCGCTCTATTTAGAGCAGCTGGCGGCCGAACTGCTGAGCGAAGATAGGCCAACCTTTCTATCGCGCGATTGTATTGAACGAGTATTCATGGAAAGGCTAAGCACATTATATGCCGGATACGACCCTCCTTTCTCTTATCTCGTAGCTTGCTATCGACGTGCACTTGAGAAGATTCGCAAAGCGCAGATTATGAAAGATAAAAAATCATTTTAGCAGAAATTCTGGATTCTTTGCAGCAGGTGAAGGAGTTAGCTGTTTCCTATGCTCCTCGGCATAATTTTTCCACAACCACCTGAGCCATGGCTGGCCCCTAACATGCAATTTCTAGCCCTAATTTTGGACGACCTGTCTCCTAACATGGGATACGACACCATCGCTTCAAGTGGCTCTACATTGCCACCTGGTTTCCTCGATGATCTCATCAACCGATTTGAGGATGAATCGGAAGGATTGAAGAACGTGTTTGAGCAGCTATTCAAAGATCTGCAGGGAAGTGTGATGAAGATTTCTCCATTAGGATCCTTCCAGGGATACTTGAGGGCTCTAGGGTTGCTGGTATCCCACTCTAGCTTGGCCCTAGTACTTGTCCATCATCCAATGTGGAATCCCAGGGGAAATCACGTAAATGGGCGAGTTCTGGAAGTGAGCAGTATCTTTGGCCCGTTTTTTCCACATCAGTGTTATTCTTGATCCTCCTGTTTTTGGCAACGGAGAACCCAATGTGGGAGATGCCCTAATGTGCATACCATTACTATGCATTTGAGGGCGACAGCTACTTGTGATTCTGATAAATACTGCAAATTGAACCACACGCTTGCAAGTAGTTAGGGGACAGGCACAACAACTTGTCTTGAGACAGATTGGCTTGGAAGCACAACACCACAATTTTCAAGCTCTTTTACAAAACTGAACCTTCCCCCTACATTTCTAGATTGTATAGAGGGAACCTTTTTGTGTGCAAGACTGTGCCTCCTTGCTGGTTAGAACCATGTTTGGGGAAACCTAAATGGGTGTAAGGAGCTGAAGGTGGTCTGTACATCATTTCTGCTACGTATAGTTCAGAGTTCTTAGATGTTCATAGTTCATACCAATGTGTTGCTGGATCAATTGGATTGCAGATGGTGATGGGTATGTGTCTCCTCACAGCAGCATTTACAGGACTTATTTGGTATGGGATGGGCAACAACAATATCGATTCTGTGACAATGGCTAAATTATTTCTTCAACTTTCTTCCTTTCTCTTTGTCCTTTGAATTTACCCCTTCAGTAGGTAAAGAACTTCTTTCTTGAAACCAATGTGCATTCCAGCCCTGTTATCATCTTCTTGATACGAGTCTGTTGATGTTGCCTAAACTGATTTTGCTGCTTCCCTCCCTATATTTCTGTAAGTGCTGTCAGTTGATAATGCACTGTTGCCAATAGCATGGTATCACTTGTTGGTCTAGGCAGGTGTACAAAGACTTTTTTGCAATTGTTGTCCTACTGTCAGGAGGAAGACTTGCAGCATATGGTGAGTCCCATTTCCTAATATCTTTGTCCTTCAACTTGCTCAATCCTTTTAAGGTTGACTTACATTGCTTAGTATTGAGAAATTTGCTGTACTTTTGAAGCTATTATCTTTGTGCTTGATTGTGGCTGTAATTGAAGCGATTAGAAGGATTATTCCCATCAAAATATTAATGAAATTTGAAAAGGTTTAATTTGTTACAAGTCCAGCCAGCTTCTGTTTCTGTGGCCTAAACTTGCTCATGCCAATGTACTGGTTTTCTTTGTGTTGAAGAGTAGGCTGCATGGTCTGGCAGCCATGTATATCCTCATTTGAATCTGTTTCGAAACATCAATTGCAAATTAGTGTCCTTGTCATCTGGAGGGACTCCTTGTTCATCCAGAGCACAGCTTACAGGAGGCACTCACTCTGTTCTTTATGCCAGAGAAGTTTGTTTGACTAGGGGCTGACATCACTTGCCAGTTGAGTGTGGAAACGTGGATACTTCAAGAGAGAATCATCTTGATATGTGACAATTTGATTGAGTCATGCTATTCCAGGGATTGACTCACTTCTGAAGTTTATCTGGGTGGTGTTAAGTGAGAATCATCCCAGTATGACCAAAATCACCATCACGATTTTCTTAGTTTCTGGGTCACTGAAATAAATTGAGACCTCAGGACATCCACGTAGGTTGAAGGTGTACGCATGATATTGACTAAGGGCACTCAATTTTCCAGTATGTTGCAAGTGTTCACAATATGTGGCATTTAATGCTGGCAGGCCTACTGCTATACAATAAGATGCATGGTAAAGGCATCTGCAGATATTCATAAGGTGAATCTTCCATTTCAGAATGCCCATAAGTTTCTTATTCCACTGATGATGTGCAGTTGCACCCTTGGGAATGTGTAGTTTTCAGATGAACACCATAGTTTCTTTAGGGTGTTCACCTGCCCATGTTTGTTTTGTAGTACTAATACATGATTCAAATGGCACTTCAGGTAGCAGGATTAGCAGTGGCTTCAGTGGTGTGCTTCTTCCTTCAGGCATTTGTAGTGCTCTTCTTTGACAACCCTGTAAGCTTCTACTTTTGTTGCCTCCATTCCATCCTCACTAAAGTTATGTCAATGTTTCTGGCTTAGAGTAAGCTTATGAGAAAAGCTTCTAGATTTCTAAGGTTAGACCACTGCATCCACATTTATCATTGTGTATAATGCCTTTTTGGTTCATTCTCTCTAGTTGTGTGAAGTCTAGTCTTCACAGGATGTTCATAATTCTTTCCATAAGCTGGCAGAACTAGTGAAATTTGATTTTTCCATGTGAATGCATATTGATCTTCATGCTTGGGCAGGAGCCTACCTTTGTCATTTTGAATTTTTTTTTTCCCATTTTGGATGTGTGCAGCTGTGCAGAGGACTTCCTGTATACCAGCTTCCTGGAAAGATAAATATTTTCTGTATTGATTTTCTACACATCAGGTTAGGTTGAAGCAGAACATTAAAGGTGGGCACATCTTGTTGCATGGACAAAACTCTAGGAGTCTCTTTTAGACTTTATTTTGGGAGCTTAGTTCCAATGTCAATAAAGAAATATATATCCAGCTATCTATACCTGACAATTTGTGGCACATGTAACCAGGGTCATCACATACCCAAATCTCCTCTGAAACTTGAAACTATCTTTGAAGGCCTAGTTTAATGGTTAATGTCAAATCATAATGCAGCTATTCCAAAGTACAAGTCTCTACCTTCAGACACACTTAGTGAACATATCTCATTTTATTCATCCTTGTTTTTTCTTTGTTTTCTAGTAGCTTTGGCAGTTTGTTGATGAAATGCAAGCAATTGATAATTAACTTAAAGGCTATTTGGAAATAAAATGTAATGTGTCGGAGAATTTTTTTGACATAACTGCAACCACATTTTAAAAACTGTGTATTGAGAGTTGTAATTTATTCTCCCTGTGGCTACTGAGTCTAGTATATGCTCATAGGATTGAATAGTGTAGCTTTCTTGGAGGGTGGCAAACAGAATGATGATGATGGGGACTTACAATGAGAAGCAAACAATAACAAGCCATAATGCCATGTTTCCTTCTTGGGCCACAATGCAGTGTTTTAAAATCTTGATGGTCGTTTGATATTTTTTTTGAAAGGCAGCTTTCCAACCATGTCAATATTTTTTTTTCCTTTAGAAAGAAATTGACATTGCTTGATCATCATTTCATGTCTTTTTAAACAACTTGCACATATTTATTGTGGGCATGTTGTACACTGCGTGTCAAAGTACACAAATTATCTTTCAGCAGCACTCAAACATACAGAGAAGACACAGTCAACCAGGACATAGCACAAAACATCTTTTTCACATGCAAATACTTTATCATGGGTGGTTTCATTGAATGATAAGTACAGAGAACTTAGTTTTCCATACCTATAGAAGTGTTTCTGGTTGCCTTGTGCTGGTGAATCTTTACCAGGTTGCCTATTCTTCAAGTCTAGAAGCACAGGGATCAGGTGCTGAATGGTGGAAAGAAATCTATATTGGACTACAACTTCTTATGTCTTCTGATTGTTGTTCGGTTACTGAAAGATAGACATTTTACAGTGTTCAGAAATTTTATCTCCATCTTGTTTGGGCATCTCAGAATTCTATGGTTAATGGTTGCACATTTATGAAACAGAATGTTCCAGCCATCACAACTTCCCAAACGACTCGGTTGCTCTGATGGAGTTTTACATGAAAAAAGCTGCACAGGAGGATTTACGCAAGCCTCTCAAGCACTGCAAGGATGAGATGCCTCCCACCTCCTCTCTCAAACCTCCTTCATGTAAGCCCATGGCAACATCTTATTGATGTAACTTTGAGAACTCATAAACATGTGTGTTTACTATTGAGATGGTCTTGGCACCTGTCAGTAATGAACAGTTGATTGGTTTACACAAGTTTGTATTTGGAATTATCTAGTGAAGTTAGTTCCATCAGGCTTAGACACAATTTCTTGGTACATTTGCTTCATCCTCTCTAGCTGAAGTTTGGAATGTGGATGTTTGGGAATGATACTTCATCGACAGAGATGATCTATTTATGTGGCATTTTATGAGATGCCTCCAGTCTGTGGAGGTGTTTGGCAACTCATTTGCTTTGCTGCAATTGATCTGAACCTCTGTTTGATCCTCCCCACCATATTTGAGATCTATTTTGAATGTTAGGGTCTATATATTGATCCTTTGTTTGCTGACATGCACATATGTAGCAAAATCATCATGATGGCATTCACCACAATGGTGGCAACCTAATGAACCTCTTCTTGCTCCAGGTGTTCTGAAGTCTTTTCTTGCACAAGGCAGTGTTTTCCCTTTTATGCCCTGTTGGTTTTGCCTGATAATTTTTCATTTTAAAGTTTTACTTGACCTATCAAGTTGGCCTTTTACAGTTGATGACATGCTGGATGCTGCATATGTGCCACCTAATGGCCAGGGTGGAAACTAAAGATTTTGCTTGTTTTTTTTTATATGTGTCATGTTTCCTTGTAGGCAATGGATCTGTCAACTCATCAGCCACAAAAGGGGTGGTGGAAGACCCTCACAAGGTTGGCTTGTCTCCAAGCTGTCCAAATACCTGTGTGCTACCTTGCACCTATTGTGGCCCTTTGTATGAGGCCTGTTGGGACCTCTGACAGCATACTAAGAGGGCAGATTGAGGGAAAGTCTCCTCTATTGCAACAGATGCAAAAAGTATTAATGCACTTGACATATAGAGGATATTGAGTTTCTTGACACATCCCTGAATAGAGTCAGGGATCTGAAGTACTGTGCATGGGAGATTGCTCTTTGTCAGCTCTCTGGCTTAGGATGGTGCTAAGGAGAGGACATTTTTACCAAACTAGTATCAGATGGCATAATTATTTATTGTTTTTGTGGTGATATTGTAATTGTAGTGATGTTGCCTGGGATAAATCAGTCAGTACAGTATATGGGTATGCACTTCATTGTTTGTGCAGTATTTCTGTTGCAGATGGTCAGTGCAGAGCTGTCAAATAATCAAGTCCAAGTTAACAAAGGAATCTTGAATGGCTCAAATGCTTTGGGTCTGGAGGTGCTGGGAAAAGGGCCATCATATGGGTGACTACAGACTGCCTGAAGAGTTAGAAAAGTTTATAAGTGCAATGATGCCAAGGCAGTTAAAGCAGCCAAAGCAACAGCTGACAGTGCAAAAATTGAAGCGGACAATGTTGGCCATTGTTTGCTCTCTAAGATGTGTTGGAAGGAAGGTATGTCTTAAACTGACTACAGAATTTGTAGGAGCAATTGGTTGGAACAAAGCCAATTTTATTATGTTGTATTGTGGGGAAATCTTGCAAGGCTCTGCCTGGATATTTCATTGGGTCAAATGAGCAAATTCTGGTACTTTTACATGTGAGATGTGTATGAGAAGGTTTGGGGAGTGGGTGAAGTGGCCAAGCAGACCCAGTGCAGGCTGGCCAAGTGAAGCTCAACAAGCTAGGCATGGGTGTGGAGCAGCCTGGAGAGGTGACAGCTGAGGATGATATATTTGAGCAGTACAAGAAGAGAATGATGCTTGGCTATCACTACCACCTTAACCCTCTTGAGAGTAGATCTTTCTACCCTAAAATGCACTGTTCTTTGCTCTCTCAAATAGAACTTCCATTCAGGATATGTTTCTTAACTTACACTCAATTATTCAGAATGGTATTCCTGAGGGAATGGATGTCTTGTCCTCTTAACACTGAATTTGAGTAGATGTAACTCACTAATTTCAAGCCTGCAATGGAGTCCTGTATAGTTGGTTTGTTTTGCTAGCTGAAGTTTGGACTATTGGAATTTTGGCATCAAGGGTAATTGTACCATCATGAAATGTGAATCTGCATTCTAGTTGACCTTGGAACAGTCAGAGAACTTCTGAGCTGACTGGGATATCAATTTTAATAAATGGCAGACCCAATTTTTTTTTAATATGGAGGATATTTTAATATGACTTGAGTCCAGGGTTGTACTGTGAAAGGTAAGAAACCATCTGAGGGTCACCTAAACTAAGTGTAACAAAAGTCTCCCTTAGATGTCATTTTAGAGTTGGCTTTTTATTTACTTGCAAAGCATACTATTGAGGGAAATTATGTTTGGATTCAGTTGGGAACCCACATGAGATTCATAATTATGCACGTGCAATATTAGCTAACTTTTTTAATGCCATCCCAATCAGCTTGGAGCACTTTTTGTTTTTTAGGTTCAACTGACTCTTGCAGCATATTAGAATTCTGACCTTCTAGAAAGCATGCCAGTTTGAAGAGAGTCATTGTGATGTTTCCTGTAAAAGGGCTGGACTTATGTGCTTCTGTGCTCTGCAGAATAATCCAGGAAAGGCATACTACTAGAGTTCAGTGGAATTTGCCTTCAAAGTGTCAATTTCTCAGATTTCACTACAAACAGGCTCATTTACAGTTGTGCTACTTCCTTCCCAAATGATGTAGCAAAAGAACTTCTATCTTGGGAAAGGATACTGATTAACTCAATTTTAGCTGGGGTTATTCACCTGAAGAAAAAACACACACCTTTGAATGTATGTTCTAGTGTCATTTGTGTGTGGTAAAATCCTTGTTGCTAGTTATCTTGTAATCGGCATCAAATGTTCTGACATGCTTCTGGGTCAGAGATGAAGAGGACTAATCTGCTTTATATTCTTTTGTTGTTCACTTATAAGCAGAATGGTTATGTTGCCTGGTATATTAACTTTACAGCTTGATTTGTTTTGAAAATCTGTAGTCTGAGCCTGTTGTCACATCCTTTTTCAAGGTTATAGGCATTGCAATTGAATGTGCAAATGCTCTGTGCTCTGGGTCCTCTTAATCTTGTTCAGATTGAACAAATTTCTCATGGCCAAGTGAATCATAATTTCTTTCCCTCTCTCCAAATGAGCCGATGGGGCTGTGTCTGGAGCTATACCAAAATAGAATGTAAGTAGTAGGAACTGCTAATGTTCCACGATTGGCGAAAACAAATGAGATTACATGAACAAAATCAGGCTGTCCACCGAATGTCTAAGCCCTACAGTGTGTATTTCCTGACATCAGGTGCCTTTGAATAAACTGACCTGTACATGCCTTAACACGACTATCTCAAACTTCAAGACAGACTAGAGAAATGTGACCTCATCTGTGCTGCACATTGGCTAGCTCCCTTGATGAGGTTGTCTTTTCAGAGTGCGCTTTCATAGAGTGTGCACCAACAATAGGTCAATGTTGATTAAAACCATGCATTTATCATTGTCCATGCATTGGATGACATTCATCAATTTGAAAACAAATAGTTGTATGATAATATGGATGTATTGTATAGAAGGATGTATGTACTCGTGATTGATTGGTTCATGTGCAGCATGGATGGACAAATGACATCTATCCATCAAGGATGAATGCATACATCCATGCAATCATGAATGGATGAATTTCATCCATTCATTAATAGTGGAGGTCATTAGTTGTTAAAGAATGTTGTTTGTAAAGTATGGATGATATCCAACTATCATGGATGGACCATATGTCATTCATGCAGGGATGAATGTTTTTCATCCATTCATTATGATTGAAATATAATCATCCTAGGATGGATGTCACTCATGGATGGAGGTCATCCAATTGTAGACAAATGTCATATATAATGGATGAATGACATTCAATTACCATGGATGGACATAATCTTTCATTCATGCATGGTTGAATATCCCTTTCATCCATTTGTTGATGATTGAAGTTTATCCCTCATGAATGGATTGACATTCATTTGTTAACAAATATTAGATGTAATGGATGAAAGGCATCCAATTAAAGCTCATGTATGGTCAATGTCATTCATCCATTGTCATTATTGTACATCCATGGATGAATTCATCCATCCCTCTTAAAGGAATTACAAACATGGAAAAGGATTTATAAGAACAGATGGATGTAAACATTCAAAATCTGTGAAAATGATACTAAACATGTAAACAAAATAGAAAGGAATTATTATTTTTGATTCTCCAACAATTATGAACCCTTTTCCCCATGTGCACAACACATTACTTTAATGTCATGCAACTCCATATAATAAAATCACATAAAGCCTTTCTATAAACTAAAAATTATACACAATATATGGGCACCAATACATAAGTGCAATCTTTATTCATCAATAAGAAAACACAAGTAGCAAATAAAAACCAAAACTGCATGAACTATTCACTAGATATAAATTTTAAAATTCCAAAAATTCAATGAGGCACCATATTCCCCTTTATACATCAAGTTGCATGAAAAGGATCAAGAGGATCCAACATCGAAATATCTTTTACATCATTCCAACTCAATGATGGTTGGTGTGTTTCATTGTCCCCTACCAAATCCAAACACACATTATAGATGTAGTGAATGTGCTTGCAAGTAAGGTCGTAGCTATGTCTAGAACTTGCTAGATTGGAAACAAAATTTGAACAAGTACTTGGGAAATGCACCAATTGTGACAAAATAGGTGCATGGTAGGTTGGTGATAGTTGATTCATGAACCGATAGTTCATAGATATAAGTATATTCTTGAGGTGTGAAGGGTAAATGCATACTACAATATCCCTTTTTTTGTGTCACGGTGCAAAAATTTTAAACCCTTTAACTACATAATTTTTCCTAAGTTCATTTTTTATAAAAAATTTGTAAAAAAGGACTCACATATATGATATATATTATCATAGGAATAACATATTCAAAAAGGAAAACCATATGTCCATATTTTTGTTTAGGGGGGACTTTTAAACTTGTGTGTTAAATTTAGTCACAATCATTATTTAGTCCCTAAATGGATTCATAGATTTTGGGTTATTAAATCATTTGCATAATAGTACTTTATCACAAGTTGTATGATCAAAATGCATATTAAAATTCTTATTAAAGATGCCATTATAAATGAAAGTGGGCATTTGAATACTTTTTTGGAAGGTCAAAATCACATATTCGAATAAAGTATTTTTCAAAATAATATGTTTGAATTTGATTCAAGTATTCTCGTTGAAAGTGTTTTAAAATATATTATAAAAAATGTACAACACATAATTATTGTAAAAAAATAATTTTTAATCAACAAAATCATTTTAAAGGTGATGAATACACCAAAAACTATGTATAAATGGATTTTTTTCATGGTCATTTTTGGTCCACCGTAGTATGCATTTGCCCTAAAGGTAATATTTACAACATTGGCATCCAAGGTGCATGCATCATTCATCTTAGCCATGTTTGTTGGCAAACATTGTTTTCATATGGATGTTGCACCCATTTCTCATGTTGGGGACAACTCCTAGAAAAATATGAAGTTGATTGAACTATGTTATTGGTGTAACATGAGATGCACCATGAATGAACACAAAACTTGTTTGACCCAATGCATCAACCTCACATTGAGTAATATTTGCTACTAGTTTAATAGGCCAAACCTTGGGAATAGGTGATTTGTCATGCTTCAATTGCATACAACTCCACAAGTGCACAATGAACCATATTACTATAACAAAACCAAAACGTTTCTCAAGCCCTTATAAATGGTGATGGTTGTAAAGTCATCTAAGGAAACATGGGGCCACAATTGGTCCTCCCCATCTTATGAATGTTGAACATTGAATAGTGTTGTTTGCATAAGTAGCAATAGAAGAAGTTATTCTTGTTGTGTTGGTTGTCCTCTAAAGATGGCACTAATATGGTCAAACATAATTCTCCACTGTTTGAATTTGAAATCAAGTTACCACATTAGATGGAGTTATGGGGACATGTGAGACTTTGAAAATGTTGTTGCAAATGTTGGAATTCCTCCATGGAAACTATTAAGGTTGTGAATAATGTCACCAAGAAAGATTTACATTATACACATTGAGTGATGGGGTCAAGGGGTGTGGATTCTAACACACATGGGCAAGTGACTTATTCTTGATGGGCATGTTAATTGTGAAGACATTTTTAAAAGGTATGTGTGAGTTTCCATCCAACTTTCTTTTCATAGACATTAAACACGTGTCACCTTCCAAACTAATTCCCTTGAAATGCAAGGGAGAACCAAAAACAACATTGCACACTACCTCTGCAAACTTATTTAGGTTTAATGAATGAGAAGCCTCCCAAAAAAATAAATATATTTCAATAGGTCCTATACCCATTTCATGGCCATACAAGAACAAATGGTAAAAAAATTATTGCAATAATGCCCTCACCAAGTCATCCATAGTGGCAAAATATATGTTTGTTTTTACCTTGTGACCATTTCCAACAAGAACCCAAATGGAAACCCTAAAAACCCTAAGTCCTAAACCTTGATCTAAATGGAATGGTTGCCTCCATTCCTTTCTTTCCCAAAAAGGCAACAAGTAAATTTTAAGAAAGAAAGGACCAAAAGGAACTGCATAGAATGGGTGTTTTCATTCCTTTCTTTCTCAAAAAGCAATAAGTAAATTTTGTGAAAGAAAAGACTAAAAGAAACCGAATGGAACAATTGATTGAGTTCCTTTCTTTCCAAAAAAGGCAACTAATAATTTTTTGGGAAAGAAAGGACCAAAATTATCCTGATGAAACAATTCCCTCCATTCCTTTTCTTTCCCAAAAAGGCAACAAGTGTTTTGGGAAGAAAAGACTAAAAGGAACTAGATGGAATAGTTGTCTCTGTTCCTTGGGATTGAACCATTGTAATCAGTCAATTTTCTTGCTTGGTTCCTAATTTTGCAAATAATGGTTAAGGAAAACATTGATATTTTCACTAACAAAATAAACATTATATTGAATAAAATAGCATTTGAAATTGTTAATTTAAATAAAAGACTTTTAAAAACACAAGGTTTTGTCATAATGATTTATAATATGAACATATGCCATATCATAAATCGTTATAATTAGGGAACATTTTCCCATACTCTAATGTTAACATGAATTAAATGGTCATTTATACTCAGCAAATGATCCAATAATAAACTTGTTATTGAAATGTAAGAACTGATTTGTGTGACCCCTAGCTTTGATTGTGTAATTCTTCTAGTTAAAATGTCATTGGGGATGGTTTAATTTTTCCACTCATACACATTTAGCTGGATTCATTATTTTCTAGAAATTTAGGCACAAAATTGTCTCCATTTTTAATTTGTTGTATTGATTTCAAACATGGATAATCAAACAAGATATGAATATGTGAAAAACCACCATGTGACAATTAACATTGTGAAAGACTTTTGTGAAATGACAATAGATTACCAATATAATTATTGATTTACATATTGGACTTCTCTAGATACCCTAGTAGGTACAAGGTGCATACTTCCATCTACTAAACAAGTGTTGTGTATTGGATAGATTTGCGTAGGTTTTATCAAATAGTCCACTTTACATTTTCCCTTTTTCACAACATATCCTCTTCCTTTGGCATTCTTGTTGTATGGTATAAAATAGCTCTAAATGTGAATAATTATTGTTTATCATCCTATGCTACTCATGAAAAAGGGAAATGGTTTCACTTTCAAGTATCATTCATTCTTGTCATGTTCACTTAGTTTTGAAACTCCATCCATTTCCATTTGCAATCCTAATAGAGCTTCTTGTTTCATTGTTTCAAAATTGTCCATAATATAACCTAGTTCTCCAATTTTGTTTCCTTGCATGATCATTAGAGATGGAAAGATTGACTAATTTAACATTATGTAAATCTAGCCCATGAATACAAATAGAACATGAATGCCAAATCCTAAGTTCCCAATTGCATCTTAAAATCCCTCATGTGTTTCCCAACATGTTCATAAATATCACCTCATTTTGTCCCATATATCAATATAATTAATTCCAAGAGGAAAATAATCAATGTGTATATATAATTGATTATTTTCCTCTTGGAACTAATTATATCAATTGTCCAAAATTAAGACTTATATTAATTTATGCTTGAAATTAAAACATAGATAAATTTGGGGATTTCCAAAAATTAAAATGTATGTTTTTGTGATGGACTAGTGGAAAAAACATCATTACAAAAAAATGTTTGGGCTTGGGAGGTAAGCCCCAACAAATTAAATATAAGTCCTAACCACAATAAGTCTCCAATGGCATACATCAAATGTTTTTTTCACAATTGAATCTAAAGAAAATCAAAACGAAGAAGGCAATTTTAAAGGTATTTAGTTGTAGAATCAACCTTATAAAAAATAAAATCTCGTATACCATATATGAGAGTTTTAGTGTCTAACTAAAAATATGTTGGAAGGATGATTATAGATTTGGACTATAATTTTAGCTAAAATTTTGGTTAAGATTTCCTAATCTAGATAGTTACCACATATTCTACATCTTTCTATGAACAATTGCCACTTTGGCCATAAACAAAAATTCCTCAAAAGGAACATGGGATACATCTCAATATGGAATACCTATCAATATAATGGCTATCATGATTTGAAATTCATATATCTTACATATGATTCATGTTTAAAGTTGCAAATGAGATACAATGAGCCAATGGTGTTACTTTAAAAAATGACTATATGTTTGTTTGCCCAAAAATAGCTTTTTCATACAAATGAATTTTTGAGCAATTATTTTTGCAAATTATTCTAAAAGTGTTTATAATTGTCCAAGTACATGACATGTTTTTTTTGTTTATAAGTTTTGAAAATGTGTTAACTCCTTGTAAATTTAATGTTTCATTTTTTAAAAAGACGACAATTTCAAATCATAACCACAAATTGATTTTCTTAATTTTTATGTTTTCTTGTATAATAAATCATAACTTTTCTTAACACATAATGTAAATTATACCTCATTTATATGTGGTAAAAAAAATTTGAAGTTCTAAAACTTTGGATCAATTTTGGAAGTTTTTTGAATTTTTAAAGTTTTCAAATTCCACATATTTTAAGGTATGAATGCTTTTTGAATGTGACTAATAGGTATTTATTTTCTCAATTTTTTTCCCATATTTAAAAATATTATATGAGTCTTTTTTATAGTCCTTTGCAAAATTGATTCCTTCTAATGCAATAGGTGTTCATTTTGAAAGGTTTTAATTCGAAATTTAAACTTAAAATTTTATCAAATGGATTTTTGGTTTGAATTCCTTGAGATTCATATGAATGAAAAAGGAAGAACTTGCCATAATTGCCATGGTTTTAAATGGTAAAACATAATTATTTCTCTAATTTTGACTATTTTTCTTCACCGTCCAATGCCTTTTTGGCTCATTTGATTGTGACTGCACCCTTAACATTAATTAACACATAAGAGGGTCAGTTGAACAAAGGGAAAAAACAAAGAATAATTTGTTGAAATTCTAAAAACTAAAACCTAATTCAAAACAGTAGGTAAATTTGAAACACATTAGTGGATGTAGTATACATAAAAACTATTGTTAACACTCTAAAATATTTAGCTTGGGGCAATTATTTCAACAAAATTTGCCGAACATGAATCATAAGTTTGATATGTTTTTGTGAATTTTGAATCATGACATCCAAATAAACTCGATGTGACCCTTCATGAATTTGATCATTATAATTGGATAATTGACATAGACCTCAACACAATTCATACAACATATATCATAACCTTAAAATCATTATGAAGAAGATATCATATTTCATTTGTGGGCCATTTTTTCCATTTGCCAACATATACAAAACCTTTTAGCTTTTGCGTAAAGTGTCAAAACTTTAATAAATTAATCTTAATTTAATTTGTTGAGAGAAAAAATTGTCTTTGATTACAATATCTTTTTCTCATTTAGTCCAAAAGTTGTAAAATGACAAATGTGCACCATTTTGTTCAAGTTTTTTTTAATATACTAGATTTGGAGTAAGGGCCTACATGGTTTGGGAAGGTTCTAACATGGTCAAATCCACAAAAAAAAATTATTTTATACACATATGACCCATGTATCTTAAATTGTTCATGAGTTTAGAAAATCAAGATTGTCAAATTATGATCCACATTCCAAAATGCATAATAGAAAATTTACATATGAATGTCAAATTTTCAATTAAAATGGAATTGAAATTCATCCAACTTAATAACTTATCATGACCAACCATTTTATGTGGACAATGGATAAAAATCATCCACAAAAAAGTTTGGTTTTTTCCACTTAATTTTCATCTTGGCTCATTGACTCTATTGATTTGTTTTTTCTTGACTATGTTTGTTTTCAATTCTTGCCTACACTAATACCCAATTCCATGAATGGGGCTACCTATTTAGAAAATATATGAATTTTAGTTGGATGCAACATAAATGGAATTTAACCTAATACTAGATTGAATGGAACTCCAATTGAAGGTTTCCTAAATCCCAAAACTATTTTCCAAACACATTGGAGGTCAAATTTTTAAGTTGTGCTCAAAAACGACCCCAAAAGTTTTATGGAAAGTAGTGTTCCAAGGGTGGTTTTTATTTTTATGAAACACTTCTAGTTTTGGTCTTGACCAATAGATTAAAACTATCACAATTATGGTTCCCAAAATGAAATCAAGAACATGATTGTGAGTTTTTTAAAATTATGAATTATGGTTCCAATTTCAATGGATTTTATTGCATGAAATAAGCAACCATGAAATTATGTTTTGCGCAATTGGAGTTATGCCTCACAAGTTGCAAATTTCATGGTACCATGTCATCATGAAATAGTACACTTGCTAGCATGAAATTTAAAACATATAACCATGAAAAAGAAATCTATGGCCAAGAAAAGTGATATTAATGACCATACAAAATTGAAACTTGCATATGTAACCATAAAAAAAATGAATCATGCAAATTCTATTCAAGTTTTATGCAAAATTTGAACTTTTACATTAGTAAATTTGACAACATGCAAAGAGCAAAGATATTTCATAATTTTACCCTCGCATTCTTGGTTGAATGAGCAATCAAAACTATTTATTGCAACTTACCTTAATTGAACCATGCATTGTTCCATAATACACTCAAAGTCTCCCATATTAATAATGTAATTTTCTAGTAGAACTATCAATGCCTAAATTGGAAAAGTAATAGTCACATTGGGAATTTAATTAGACAAAAAATGATGGAAGAGATTGAATTGTAATTTTATTTGATTTTAAAAAAAAATTGATTTAATCATTTTGCATGAAGCATGAGCATTTTGGCTTGTGCTAGTGCATTATTGCATATAGTTTAAACCTAGGGGGGGACCCTAGTAAAAAAAACTACAAAACACATGAGTAAAAATATAGGGCGCAATATATTGGTTGTTGGGTAAAAATATAAGTTAATTAATTAAAAATAGGGTACATTTTATTCAAATAATCAATTTAATTATAATATAAGGTACATAATAATATGAAACAATGTATTATAATTATTATAAGGTGGCATTAATATGTATATATTAGAAAATTAGAAACATTTAGGCCTACACTTGGCGTCTTTCCTTAATGTAAAATTTAGTGAGTTTTTTCTTAATGTATTTTTTAGACCCTCCCTTGCCCAAATTTTCCACTATACCTTTTGAAATACGAGAAGTTTCATACAACCTATCAATTATGCTTCCAAATTTTGGATGGTTTAGTTCTCGTTTTCATCTTTTAGTATTTTTTAAAAAACCCTAAAATAAATAATGTTCTTTTAGAAAAATAATCTTATTATATTTACATCAAGAGATTCGCTTTGTGGCATTCTCATCCTCTTGCCTTGGGAGATCCACTTGTAGAACTATTGTTTATAGTAAAAATACAAAGGAAAAAGAAAGAGGGAAATTAAAAAGAGATGAAAAGAAAAATCTAGTGGGAAATTAAGTAGGTGAAGGTTTTGTAACTAGGACCTTATGGATTTGGGATCTTTCCCTTCAGCCTTCGGATGGGACCTCAATTTAGAAGGTCTTAGTTAGAAAATCATTTCTTATACATATGGCCTATGATTCTACTTGCATTATTGTTTAACCCTTTTAGTATTCCCCCAAGAGGAATGTTTCAAACCAATTACCATCTTTTCATTATTAACAAACAAAATTCACATGTAACTCTAGAGGCATTAAAACATGCATAGGAATTTGGGTTGGACATGACAACCTTGCCTTCACACCTTCAATTCATTATAGCCTTTAGATGTTAGTTGTTTCAAACCCTGCAAAGCAATTTTCAAAAAAGAAACGACAACATGGTCGAAAACAATTACAATTCACACCAAACAAGGTTACATTTACAAGTTGGGTAAATAAGGCATTAGATGAGGCATTCTAGAAACAAAATATAAATAATGGTTTTAAGGTTATAAAGATTTGGCCGTTTAACCCCAGTGCCATGGATGGTAGGACTAGATTTAGTGAGATGCACATTGCAACACATAACGTCAAGATGTCAAATGAAGACAATGCAAAAGATTTTAATGAGGCCATGGATGATCATTAAGAACGGGGTGAACATGGAGCTACAAAGCTCATCAACATTGCAAATACAAAAAAAACATGTTCCATCTAAAACTAATATTGATGATCAAAAACTAATTTACAATGTGGAAAAACTTGGGCACAATCATGGTTGGGGGGTACACAAAAGGAATGTCTCACCCCAAAATCACTCACAAGACACTATTTTGAATGACCACTATGTTTATCGATTCATTTATTTTGGTGAATTTATTCTTTCATTAGATATTCACATTCTTTGTGATTGAAATGGTTATGATTTTTTGTGATTTGGATGATTTAAACATGTCCTTAAATGTCTTGGAACACATTTCAAGAACATTGTCCCACTATGCAGTTTTATTAAAGAGGAATCAACAAGAATAACAATATTTGTTCAAATTGAGTCATATTTTAACCACAAATAAAATAAAGTATGTTCTACACGATGACATAAATTTTTGGTAATATAAAAAACCAAATTTTTTGGAATTGATACTAGAATCTTGAATTTTCTTCATAAAAAAGGCTACATTAATAATGACAATTATATTAATAAATATTTTACATTCCAAAGGTTTGGGGGGAAATATAGCACATGTGGATCTAAAAAAAGGACATTTTTAATGTTTTTACTAAGACTTTGGCACTCCAAATGAAAGACTATTGTTTTAAAAATGTCTTGGAATCCTACATTCTTTTATCATTTATGCTTCAACAAGACATCCAAAATTTGTTTAATTAATTTAAAAAAAATTTGCAACACTTTTTGGTTGAATGATTAAACATACATGACATCCTTTGATTGTTTCACATCTCAAAACATGATTTGGTCTTAGGACTCAAGACACAAAATAAGACTATGTCCTTCATGGTTCCTATTGTGTACCCCAGCCGTGATTGTACCTACATACAAGTCTTGCAAGGATAACAAAAGATATCTTACACCAAATAATAAACTTAGATGGATCCAATTATGAATGTTAAGCACAAGTCTTAAAATTTGCAAGAAGCCCAACTTCACTTTGCCTTGAAAACCTAATGTTGTTCCCCCATCTATTCAAGCACAAAGAACAATGGCAAGGAATCATAAGTTGATTATAGCCAATCCCATGTTGTAACCTCTAGCGAATACCTAGTGAATATCAAGATAACATATGGCAAAAAAATAAAACAATGAGGCTATAATACGAATTAGAGAACAAAATAGAAAGGAAAGGTAAAAATATATATATTCATGCAAATTGCTAAATCACATAATGTTGTAGAGAAAAAAACTCAAAGTTAAGTTTGATTGAGAGACATTATATAAAACATATTTCAATAGAGCATGGTTTGCAATTGCAATCAAGGAAACATGGGATAGATTTCACCAAAATTTTCAAGTTGGTTTTAGAACGCATCTTTTGAGGTACAATGGGTCAACCGAGGCATTACAATAGTAGTACAGTCAAAGGCTAGGGCAAGAGCAAATGCAAGGATGTTTGCAAAAGGTCATGTTGTAGCAAGGCTACATTAGCCTACCTTTGAGTAACTAACAATACAAAAAATGGGAGTGAGGGGGAGGGAATTAGGTTAGGAAGAGGACAAAGAGGCTAAGAACAAGATGAATTGAATGTCAACAAGAACATGAAGGCGACAAGAAAGACCACACAGAGGAGTGCAAGATGAATATGACTCAAGAGGTCAATGAGAATAGGAGGGCAATGAGAAGGACCATGAACATGAGTGCAAGATCTCATGATACATTTATGCTTTCATGTAAAGTTCCAGTGCCTTTACTCATATTATCATACCATTTAGCAATCATCTTACTTTACATTTCAATGTATCTTTGGTTTGAAGTAGTTGATAAGTGTAGCTAGGATAATAAGAATTTTTGTGTAAATCCAGGGATAAATTTTTTTCACCAGAGTTGCCAACATCGTTAGGTCAAATGAATGTTAAACCTTTATCCAACTAGCAATCTATGTGATTTTTTCTTTAAAGTAAATTATGTTTTGTTTTGTTTTGTTTCCTAAGGTGTGAAGAATAAATAAAAAGTATAAAAATATGGGAAGTTTTAGCATTCATTATCTTATATAAGGTCAATAGTTTTCACATGTTACCAAACATGGAAACATGTTATTTGTTTACCTTTAGAGGCTGGCTCAAATGGCATGGGGAAGGCCAAGTATTTTGCAATGTTGGGTAGATACCCGGTTTGGTGAGTTAGAATCATCAGTTCTGGTTCTGAACCTGGTTCTGATTGATTAAAAGGCAAGTATATGATAGGTAATAGATATCAATATATGCACATAATTGTGGCAGATCCATAACACAAGGAATACAAGTAATGTGTTCAGCAAATAGGTGATAATTTGTAGGCAAATTAATAGGAAGAAAAATAAGGGGGGGGGGCAAACAAGTTGTGTGTTGTAGTGAAATTTGGGAAAATGATATCTAAAGACATAAAAAGAACCCTGAAAGCAGTGCATGTAAACCAAACTAACCAGCACGGTTACATCTGGGACAATCAAATAATAACCCCAGTTTTTCTTCACCGTGCTTTCAAAAAGAAACAGGCAAAATCATTTTACTTTTCACCATGGTTACTTGAAGATGGTGAAGTTGTTTTAGAGGGTAGTTTATAGGCAGAAGACTACCTCTAAATAGGCAGAAAACATCAGGAGAAAACACTCCAAATTTGGCAGCCACTGCCAGAAACAAATTGTGCTGATTAATTCTTATACTACAGACTAGGTAAGAGTATCTCAGTGATGACCCATGCCAGAGAACTTGGAATTGAATGGCAGAATCCACAACCCGCTTGCAAATGCAGTCACAATCCTAAACTGTCTACACTACCCATTTCTGAGAACTCATAATTTATGGCAACTACCTAATCTTTCGCGTTGATCAAACTTAGCACAAAATGAGAACAAAGGCAGTTGAAAGGAGGTGGTTTTTATTGCTGAAAACTGAGGTACAGATTTCATGCCCACAAATTGTGATGTCTGAGACTAATCCCTCAGGCATCTGCATCACCTGACAATCTCCACTGAGGTTGCAGCAGCGAAAACAAGGAATAGTGCACCACCCACATATGCTATCACCTGTAGACACCACACACTGTTGTCACTCAACTTGTATAATTTCCAATAAACATGCCAAACTTGCTAGTTACACCATCGTAAGAGGTCAGAAGCTGCCATCATTCAGTAATGAAAACCTGCTAGAGATGTACAGCTCACATGTGAGAGACCTACTAAAAACTCCATGGCATATTAAAAGTAGTGAAAAGATTTTACCTTCTCAGAAATGTATGTGCCAATGAAGGAGCCCCCCAGTACAGCCAACTGAGAAAACAAAAAAATTACAAATCTCAACAAGTCCATTATCCTACTGTCTTGTGCAGAAAAATGTATCTCTACTCATACTCCAACAGAAATGTGGGGATGCATGTCTCATGGAGAAAACAAACACTTTGTACATGCTAGGAACAACCTTGAAGCTTTAGTCTAAAGTGCCTCAAGAGTTACATACCACAGTGGCAACTCCATGGCCTGCAATTGCACCTTTCACTACCCCCAATGGTGAGGATGCAGCTGCCAGTGCTGCACCACCCACACAATCTTCCCATTAAGGATGCTCTGATTCTCATTACCAAAGAGCACCGAATGCCTTAGCCAGAGACTGCAATAAGCAGCAAAGTAACAAAAGCTCAAGTTACCTTCAAACAAGTGGAACGTGTGGAACTGAAACAAAGTGGCAAAAAACCACCTTCATGCCCTTGAGGAGCAATGATTTCCAAGATTCCTATAACTAAACTTTTGATTAAGAGACTGATTTGCAATTCAAGATGAACTAGGTAGATAACACTGGAGACAATGTCTTAAGTATCATTACTGCTATCACTCAGGGAAAGACCATTTATGGGTTTGCTAATTATTACTATCGTGGTTTTCACCTAGCTTCTCTTAGCTGCCAGACTTATTATCTGACTACTAACAGTTAATAATATTGCAACCTCCAAAAATATCTTTGGTCATCAGGCAGAAAAGGATTGCCTCCAAAATCATCTGAGGCTTGGTGTTTTTTCAGAGCCTCAATGGTGTTTGCTGCAGATAGATTTGCACCAATGCAGGCGGTTATGACAGGAAGGAGAGGCTAGAGCGTTCAGATCCTGGTTCAGGTTCTCCTTTATACAAATCAAGCAATGATACAAATGAGATGCATCACATTACTAGACCTGCACCACCCTGTCACTACCCAGTTGCTCATCTGGCGTTTGAGAAAAAAACCTGTAGTGCTTCCTGGCACCTCCATCACTAGTCACTACCTGGTCGCTCATCTGGGGTTTAGGTAAATAATGGTTTCTTTTTTCAAGATTTGATGTCGGCTGTTGGATTGGTGACAGGGGATAATCTCGGTTTCCTCTTCTCTACAATAACTAAGGTACATTCGGAAACCTCATTGTTGGTGCAACCTCTTTCTAGTACAGACTCTAGGGAAGTTTGGCACAGTTCCAGCTGGAATCTCAGGAGAGCAGTCACTCAATGACCCATCATCAATATAGCAAGTTTGACTTCCACATCAACTCCCGATTCATGCTTTTGGCACAATACTTAATATACCTTCCGAGAACTTGATAGGAAATATTATGGTGGTTATTCTGTCTCTATTGCAGGCTCTTGCTCACTTGTTCTTGAATGCGTTTGTCTTCCTATAGCCGTGCTTGAGCCATGAGTAAATCCAGTTGCTGTTTAGCAAAGACTTGCGAAGAACACCCACTCTTCAGATATGTAACAGCTTGTTTCTGTGACCAGGAAGTCCACACAGCCTTCTCATTGCTGAAAGGAAGAAATTTTGGTTCCAAAATTATTGTAATGCTGGACTTGACCATGAAAACTGCGAGCTGTGTTACACACAAGCCATTGATGGACTGCTGCCAATGTTAGATCCATATGGCCATCATAGTGGCAGATTGTTCGGAGATGGAATAAATAGTAGTTTACCTTGCTCGGAGGGACCCCACAAGATTTGCTGCTCAATACTTCAACATCCCAGACTGTTTGGTCAGGTAAAATGCCTACTACCTTGATAGACTGTGGAAACTAGCCATGAAAACTTCCTGACACTACCAGCAGGTTGCCACAGAACACATTAGATATTGGAAATGGATAGACCTGATGTCCACAACACAAACTTCTCAGATTTTCTCAGCCACCATAATTGTCAAGCAAATCAACACCAGATGGAAGTCAGTAACAATGATCAAATGGGAATTGCTTAGATTGTAACCATTGTCTGAGAGTCATCTGCCCATAGCATGGTCAAAGAAAGGGAGGACATTATGACTCATTACAGGCCAACCATGAGACTTAGCTTGATGTCACTTGCTGAAGTCAATCATGTTCAAAGTAGGCAGAGATAGTCCCCATGAGAGCTTTGAGAAAATAAGCCGCTAATGAGATCACCATGCTTATGGGTCATTGCAACTTAGATTGAAGAAGAGATATCCAAACCTCACAGCCACTGGCCAAATCCGCAATTGAAAGAGCAATATTTGTGAGCAAGCGAGTGGAAGCTGCCACCAGCATCCTCTCCATTTGCTCCCGAATTCTCCATGTAAAAGACATGTAGCTCAATTGCTCAAATGAGGACACCAACAATCCAAAGCGCTGGTGGAAACACATAGGAGAGTGTATGATCTGCTAATGAACACACCTGCCCTCTTCAAGCAATGACACTAGCACAGGCATTCAGCACTCCAACAAAAGTAACAGAGTCCGACCACACACCTTCCTGTTACATTTGTTGAAATAGTTCCAGTGCCTTCTGCCCTTTTCCCTATTTCACATTTCCCAATGTCATCCAGCAGTCCAAGTCAGCACATTTCAAGATGGAATCTTGTTGAGCACTCTCCAAGCATCCTCCATGCTCCTGTATTTTGTATACATGTTAACCAAGCTAGTCCCCACAAAGACATCAGACTTGCAACCACTTTGAATGATATCTCTTCACAAATCTCTCTTGCTGAACTTTTAGGTTATCAGAATGGCATTTGGCATAAGATCTTCCAATACACTGTGTTTACCCAGTGTCTCACACTGATACTACTACTGCAGCAACTTCTGCCATCAACTGAATACCAAATGCTCCAATGAGTCAACACTTCTCCCAAACTCCAAAACCAATGTCCCTGATGTCTCAAGAAATACTCAGCTGGAAATGAACAGACAAACATTCATCACTTCCAGAAATATAACCCCACTATTCACAGCTGCATCTTCGACAAACCCAAACTTTCCCTCACTTTTCAGACAATAATAAGTACACCAATATTGAACATCCAAAAATTCTTTCTGCAATTCCCATATTTAGATGCTCTGCAATCAAGCTCCCATTCCCTCATGCATTTTCACTGACTTTCTCACTCAACAACATCAACCTTCTAGGACTTATGCCATTCTCCAACCTTGTTCAATTATTCCTCTACGATTTCTCATCATCTCCCAACAGAATCATATCACATTTATCTAGAACATGAGCAAAATGTTCATGATCACCGAACTGTGCTGTGGACTTACAATTGGTGATTAAGGCATGTTGGTGATTAAGTTCTTGTTACTTTTGTTCAGGTGATTAAGGCATGTGCCTGTTTAGGAGCATTTGAAGACATGGCAGGCTTGTTCATCAACAGCTCATTCAAAGTGGTTGTGAGTCTGATGTCTTTGTGGGTAGTAGCTTGGTTGTCAGTATGTGAAATGTGGGAGCATTGAGGATGCTTCAAGAGTGTTCAATAAGATGCCATCTCAAGACGTGGTCACTTGGAGCACCATGATATTGGGACATGTGAAATACGAACAAGGGCAGAAGGCACTGGAACTATTTTGAGAAATGCAACTGGAGGGTGTGCAACCAGTCTCTGTTACTTTTCTGGGGGTGCTGAATGCATGTGCCAGCATGATTGCACTTGAAGAGGGCATGTGTGTTCATCACCACATTGTTCAAATTGGTTTGGAGTCAGATGTCTTTTAGGGGACTAGTTTGGTTGACTTGTATACAAGATGTGGAAGCATTGAGGATGCTTGGAGAGTCTTCAATAAGATGCCATCTCAAGGTGCGGTCACTTGGACTGCCATGATATTGGGACATCTGAAATGTGGGCAAGGGCAGAAGGCACTGGAAGTATTTTGGCAAATGCAACAGGAAGGTGTGAATCCAAACTCTGTTACTTTTGTGGGGGTGCTGAATGCATGTGCCAGTGTCATTGCGCTTGAAGAGGGCAGGTTTGTTTGTCAGCAGATCATTGAACGTGTTTTGGAGTCCGATGTCTTTGTGGGCAATAACTTGGTTGACATGTATACAAAATGTGGCAGCCTTGAGGCTGCTTGGATAGTGTTCAATAAGATGCCATCTCGAGATATAGTGACTTGGAGTGCCATGATATTGGGACATTGAAATGCAGGCTAGGACAGAAGGCACTGGAACTATTTCGGCAAATGCAACAGGAGGATGTTGGACCAGACTCCATTACTTTTGTGGGGTGCTGAATACATGTGCCAGTGTGGCTGTGCTTGAAGAGGGCAGGTGTGTTCAGCAGCAGATCATTGAAAGTGGTTTGGAGTCAGATGTCATTGTGGGCAATAACTTGGTTGACATGTATGCAAAATGTGGCAGCCTTGAGGATGCCTAGAGAGTGTTCAATAAGATGCCATCTTGAAA
>Ga0116231_10004125_pt1 | contig 29624 bp, 12 predicted proteins | sample S1TSphgellanicum_2_FD_89695 | JGI IMG/M metagenome (GOLD analysis project Ga0116231, IMG submission 89695) | Host-associated microbial communities from peat moss isolated from Minnesota, USA - S1T2_Fd - Sphagnum magellanicum MG | ecosystem: Host-associated > Plants > Peat moss > Unclassified...
CTTGCAGAGTGTTAACAAATAGGAGATCTACTCAAGTGCAAACATAAATCTTTATTGAAAGGAAACTACAACATAATGCTCACAACACAAAACACAACATCAAGAACTCTCCAAGGTTCTTGTTACATGAAATACACAAACTTGTGTAAGGAAGAAAAAAAAGAACCAAACCATCAACACCAAGGTATTTAACTAAAAGACCAAACCACAAATAACCAAACTAAAATAAGTAACGAAAGTAATTCAACCTTGTGAAAGTAACCTAGTTACTTGCCTACTCCAGTAATTAATGAAACCTAACTAATTGAGTTTGAATTCTCAACAAATGCCACTTCCTGAATACCTGAACAAGACCTTGAATTAGACTCAAACCATCCTTCTGGTACAATCTTTCTTTACACAAGTTCCAATTCTCAAGGTAGCCAATTAATACCAAGTTGGTTTGAATTTTTTTTCCAAACCAACCCAATACCACCAAGAGCTGGCCGGCAGGAGCATTTCTATAAGGATTTTAAGGATTTAGCCAAAAATCACGATGATACGTAGGAAAATGTAAAAACAGTGGCAAATATTATTAGGAAGATTTAGGCAAGTTTGGTTGTAAACCAAATATAAACCTTAAACCCTAAACCCTCAAACCCTCAAAAAAAACAATACTAAATTTTCAAATTTCAGGTTTTTTAATCTCGGTTTTTGGCTATATTTTGCCAATAAGAAATCATTGTTGGCTAGTTTGTTGAAATGTCAATAGGTATCAGACCAATACGGCATGGAACTAGACCCAATTTTGAAATCGACCAGCCCTGAAATTCAATGGAAAATCTTCAGAACTGAAAGCTTAGGAATTTGGAGAACCATGTTGAAAAGCATGTTGGGGATTTCATGAAATTTCAAAATTAATGTGGAAAAAGAACTAAAAAAAACTAAATATTCCTTGCAATTTGGAAAACATCCAAAATTAGAGGAAATGCTCTCATAAAACAATCCAAGGTTTTTTGCAAGTAATTAGTTTTAGTTGGTTAAAAATTATTATTATTTTTAAATCTCTATTTTGGACTTTGTGAATTGGCTGGACAAATTAATACTACATAAAAAGCATGTATATTTAATTATGTGTAATGAAAATAGAATTGGAGTTGTTTCTAAACTAGATCAAGCTCCAATTTTGTTAAGAAAATATTGATCAAAGGCTTTTTGAAATCCAAAAAGTTAGTCTATCAAATGAAGACAAGACAATGATATAATTTGGAAAAGACTAATGGATTTGATAAACAAAGAACTTAATAAACAAACTTGACAATGAATAGGAATCAAATAATTTTATTGTTTGAACAAGGCATGATGTAACTTAAGCATGATTGAAGAATGATGTCTTCCAAACTTTTCCTTATACTATCTAATATAATTTTATAAAAGATAATCAATATTTTGAAAAAAATTGTTAAATAATTTTTTTTTATTTTTAAAAAAAATTAACGAACCATTTCTTTTATAAACTTCTGTTAAATTCTACATTTTTTAAAAAACATTTTAAGCATTTTAAAACCTCCAAATTTATTTTTCAAGAATCCTTTTGGAAACTTTTAAAAGCTTCTAAACTTTTTTTTTAAATTGAAAACTTCTAAAAACTTCCTTTCTAGTTTATTATCTGTGACATTACCCTCTCCTGTAACAATGTGTTCCACAAAGAGCAAAAATGAATCATAATTGATAAAATTTGAAAATGTGTTGTATAGTTTTTACAACATAAAATAGTTGTTATTCTCAGGGTAAAACATTCAATGGTCCTTGCAACGATAATGATTCATGCTTTCTACCAAAGACCAAACAAAAACAATTGCATTTTCATTTGTAAAATGTCCTTCAAATATGGCTTCTAAATGGCCTTCATGGGTGAGTTTAACTTTGAAGATGATTATTAAACAAGAATGTAATGGATCCTTTGGCATCTTTGTGGTCCAAATGGTTCTTTATCTTGAAGTTGTTGGCAATAATTCCTTAATTGAATTAATCAAAATGTATCATTTGGGAGATTTGTGAATTGTGGACTCTTGTTCTCTAAATGATATGAGTTCAACCTCTTAATTTTCCATGACTTCACATGAATGATTACAAGATCAACAAAAAAGGTTTTCCCTATCATTTATATTATATCTAAAAATTTTCAAAAAAACAATATTGTTTCCCTTGCTTTTATGGTTGACTTGAATATTCTAAAGGTTTATTTGACACGATTATCAAAATTTTACAACCCTTAAAAACGCGATGACTAGATTAATAAATAACACTTGGACTTGTCATAAGTCGAGGTTTAAATGGATATTGTTGATCCAATCTTCAAACTTTTTGCAATGCATTAGTTCAGTTAAAAGCAAGTTCCCATGTACTTCATCAACATCATATCCATGCCAATGGACTAAGTATTCCAAATGTCCATGAAAAACCATGAATCCAAGATTTTTTCAACTTCAATTTTTTTTTCACCGTTCGTTTCAATTTACGGAGGTGGTCAAATATGTCTCCCATAAATGGTAGATTCATGAAAAGGTTCAAAAACTAAAATATGGAATACTAGATGGATTTTCACTGATCTCAAAAATTATAATTGAAATGTAATTGGGTTTATTTGGCCAATAATAAGAATGGTCCAAGTTGTTGGTAATCCAATTTTTTTAAAGGCCTTGTAAACCATAAATTTCAATGAAGTACCCAAATTCATATAGTTTGGATGTTGTCCATGATGATGATCAGTTTGTTTTTTTACCATTCTTGAACCTCTTACAATTGTGAAATCGACTTGCTTCAAATGTCAACTAACCTTTTAATAAGATATTTTGTAGTTAGATTATTCATTTTACCTTGCCAAGGTATCAAACCTAGGGTATCATCCATAGTTTGTAAAACATGAAAAGTGGCCAAGTGATTAATGATATGTATTATTATATGTGAAGTCGGCCAAGGGCAAAAGGTCAACCCAATCATCTTGACTCATGGTAATTGCTTGTATATCAAAATTATTGTTATAATATTTGATTTTCCCTTTTGATTTGTCCATTTGTTTGAGGCTAATTGGCTAAGAAAATATTATCAATTTAAACCCTTCCGAAATGTGGACATGAATTGAAATCCATGATGTTTGATGGCAAGTCATGGTACTTATATATGTTGTTTAAAAAACAATTGCAATCCTTTCATTTGTCATGGTCTTGGTGGTTGGGATAAACTGCACCATCTTTGTCAACTAATTGACCACAACAAGAATGGAGTCATAGGAGATCTATGATAAAATCCATGATAGAAAAGGATGACCATGAACTTCTGAGAACTAGAAATGGTTATAATAAACCATATGGTTGATGGCATGGTGTTTTCTTACTTACACACACATATCACGTATGGATGAATTCTTTCACAAAATTCCAAATTTGTGGCCATAAAAAATTCCTTGAAATAATTTTGATGGTATTGTCAACTCCAAAATGTTTTGCAAATGGAAGGTCATGATGTGTTTGGAGGACATCTACATAGTTGTGTTAGTCTTGGTGGAACACAAAGAAGTCCCTTGTAATAAATTAATTAAGATTTTAGATTTTTTGAAATCGCAAATGTTGTCATCATCATTTTGGTGATGTAAGTGTTGTTTTGAGTTATTTGCAAAAGAATCATTTGAAGATTGCTTCATATTTGTTGAAAAATTCTTTGAATATAAGACTTTTGCTTTTTATTGACATAGGATGCAATTGTTCCAACTTCAAAAAGATGAAGTTTTGTTGGTCGAAGGCAATGTCTCCTTATTTCAAGGCAAGATATGAGCGACATGATAATGCATATGGCTTCCCTTGCTTTTAAAAAAAAATGATAAGTGAGTTTGAAGTTGAAGTGACTAAGAAATATGTTCTATCTTGCTTGGCAAAGTTAGTATTTGAACATTCATAAAACACTCAAGATTCTTGTGGTCAATGTAGACTATGGCTATGTGTTGAGCTCCTTCAAACAAGTGTTGCCATTCCTCGAATGCATTGATAATAGCCAATTTTTTTTGTCATAAGTCCCGTAACTCATTTTAGCCATTGAAAATTTCCTTGAATGGAATCCAACAATATGCAATCATTCATCATTCCCATATTAAAATAACAAGACACCATGAGTGAAATTTGATGCATCTACTTCAAGAAAAATTGGTATTGGTGAGTTTACATGAATTACAATGGGAATTATGGTGAAAATATTTTTTAACAATTTGAAAGCTTTCATAGCATCTTCATCCCACTTGATTTTTTCCTTATGTGTAACTTGTGTTAAAGGGGCCACAACTTTGAATAGTCTTTGATAAAAAATTTATTAAAATTTGCAAATACAACTAAACACTAAACATTGTGAAATAAAATGGGGTTTGTTGATGAATGATGGTTTTAATTGTCTTCAAATTTTTTGGTTGCCATAGGTAAAGCAACCAAAAAAGTTATTAGTCACCCATAGTTTAGTGACCAAAACCTTGTTTGATCGTCAACGACTAGAATTTTCATCATTATAACAAAAAATTTGGTCACCTTCAGTGCGAAGACTAACATTTGTTGAGAGATTTTTGATAATATATTGCATGCCCCCTTTCAAATTATAGTCACCAATCTTGTGGTGACCAAAAAGGGTTTTGGTTGCCATCCAACAATCAAGCCTTTTCAATTTGCGACCAAAACCCATTTTTGGTCACCATAAGTAAGGCAACCAAAAGTGTTCAATCGTCCACAATTTGGCAACTAAAACCTTTTTCAATAACCAATTATTACAATTTTTTGTTGTCGATGATGAATTTTCAGTCACCTTTAGTCATTAAAAATAATTTAGGTCAAGAATTTTTCCAAAACAATATTGCATTCCCCCATTCAAAATTTAGTCGTCGACAACCACAAAAGCTTTTGATCACCATCTGACAATCAAGCCTTTTCGAATGACGATTGAAACATTTTATGATTGTTGGTGAGAACTTTTACTTTTTGTTGGCGACTAAATTTGTGGTCATTTTTTATTGCCAAGAATAGATATTGTCAAGAAGTTTCCAAAAACATTTTACATGCCCCCCTTCAAAATTTCAATTTTCAATGACCAAAAAATGTCTCCATTGTCATCTAAGAAGGCCTGATCATTAGATGGCACTTGAAACCCTTTTTGGTCGTCAACAAATAAATTTTTAAAGGCAACATGTAATACTATAGTACCTTGGTGGCTTTAGCATAAATTCAATTTTTTTATTTTGCCAAAAAAAATAATTATAACCTTTTTTGTCAAAAATTCAAATTTTCAATAACGCCATTAAGATTATAGTAGGTTTGATCCTTGACCATTTTGGAAGGATTACATTAATTATAAGTCCACATGAACATTAAATCAATTCAGATTATTTGAAACAATTATACCTTATAATAAATTGATTTTTAATTATCAAATTTTCCAAAATAAAAAATTTATGCACCAAATTAGAAATAAATAAATTAATTATTCAACAATCTTGTGTTGGATTTGCTAAAATACTACAATATGTTTTTAGAAAGCTTTGGACAAAAACAATAATTGGCAACAAAAGGTAACTAAAAATTCAATCGCCATAAAAAAATAAAATTATAGTCATCAACAATAAATCTCTCATTAAGAGCTTTCCAAAAATGTATTACATGCCCCCTTCAAAATTAATCATCAACAACCAAAAAGGGTTTAGATTGTCATCCAAAAAGGTTTAAATATTGCATGTTGATTTAAACAATTCTCAATTGTTGACAATTAAATTTTGAAAAAAGTCATGCAATATGTTTTTAAAGAGCTTTTGACGAATGCTACTCTTGGCAACTAAAAGTGACATTAAATTCAATTGCGGTAACAAAAAACTACAATCATTTGCACCTGAAAAAGGTTTTGATCACCAAATTTTTGGTGACTAAAAATTTCCAATTACCAAACTATTGGTGATTGAATCATTTCAATCAACTTACCTATGGCAATAAAAAATGGGTTTGGTTGCCATTTAAAAAGGCCTAATTGTTGGATGGCGGCTAAAACCCTTTTTGACTACCACAATATTAACAACCAAAAATTTTTAGTCGCTAGTGATTAAATTTTGAAAGGGGTCATAAAATATGTTTTTAAAAAGGTTGGAATCATCACTACTCATGGCAATTAAAGGTGACCACAATTCCAATCGTTAGTGGCTACATTATAAATTATAGTTGTTAGCAACTGAAACAAAAAAGGTTTTGGTCACCAAATTATTAACAATTAAAAACTTTTGGTCACCTTATGTATGGTGATTGGAAATGGGTTTTGATCAATTACCATTCGCGAGAGGCTAATCATTGGATTACGATTGAAACCTTTTTTGGTCGCCACAAAATTAGTAACCAAAACCTTTTGGTTGGCTTAAATATGGTGATCAAAAATAGATTCAGTCACCGTATGAAAGGGGCTAACTCGAATGTAAGGAAACATTTCATGTGTTTGTTTTAATGAATGCAACCACCACATTAGGATGGACGATGTTGAGGGGTAAAAATCAATGCTATAAGTATCCTAGTACTTAATAATTATTAGGGTAGACTTATCGTCCCTTACCAAAGGGGTGAAACTAGTGGGATTAAATAGTTCATGGTAGTGAATGGGTGTAATCCACCTAATCACCTATGAGATTTTTAGGAAAGGATTAAAATGAGGACCCTATTTTCATGGGGTCAATGTGGACCTTGTGTGGTTTTGTGGAGAAGGAGGATTTAGAAGAATTTTGTGGCATTCAATAAGTTTGTAGTTTAGAGTTGGAATTGAAAACTATATCTTGGAGAGGTGTGTGGTGTAATGTTAAAGAGGAGGGAATAGTTTGGAAATGTATTTGTACTTGTGTGTCATTTCAATGGAAAATGGTGGAAGAACCTTCATGTGCTTTGTGTGAGTTTTTCTATTAAAATATGAAGAAAGGTAGTATAATTTAAACTTACATCATGTGTTATTACATTTTATATAATAATTCCATGTTTCTTCTACAAAAAGTGCTAAGAATGTATGTTAGGTTTTATTTTTTAGAGTAGGAAGTCACTCACCACAAGGAGGTAGCAACTAGTATGTGGTAGTAGGAAAGGAGAATATTTGAAGGTTGAAGTCTATAAGATAAATGGGGCTATTATAGATGATAGGCAATAGCCATGAAAGGTTGTAATGACTTCAAAGGGTAGGCAATGCCCTTTGAAGGTCTGCAGGTGCTGTAAAGGTGGGATAACATATGTGGAAGGCCCATAAACCCACTAGGGCACCATGTTGAAGTACTAAAGGCACTGTAAAGATTTAGAGGGTAGTTATTTCCCAATCCCTCTCATCTTGTCTACTTACTTTTTATACTTCCTTCTTTTGGCACTACTAAAATAGCCTATAAGCAAAACAATAAGTCTATCTTTAGATGACAAACCCTACTTTTGGTTATTCTACCTTAAGATATTTTCAAAACTATTTTAGGTTATTCCACCCTAGACTATTATAGGTTATTATACCTTAGAAACTATTCTCAACTATTTAAAGTTATTCCACCTAAGGATACTTTTGATTATTTTAGGTTATTATAACCTAGGTCATTTTATTTTGTCTATAACACAAAATTAATAAAAAAATAATATGCATAAATTATAATATGCAAAAACCTTATTTATAAATAACAATACTTTCATTTTTTCTTGTGACCAAATCTGGTTAAATCTTTTTGTGGATCAATGGCATTTTGGCTCTAACACAAAATTAAAAACTTGAAACAAAAAACATTTTCAAGTAATGTGTAAAAACCACATTTAGCTTAAATGGCAATTATAATGAATTGTTTAGATTGATTCAGAATGACTTTAAAAATTAAATCATTAATCTAACAATCCCATTTAATGTTTTGAAAAAATAATGTTCACACCTACACAAAACCCTATTATGGCAAAAATTACAAATAATGGTCCATTGTTACCATTTCAATTGGTCCTATGAAATTTTCACAAACTTATCAAACCATATTACACGTCTAACATTTAGTTCATTAAAGAACACTAAGGAAAAATATTTAGACCACTAAATCTTGCAATTTCATTTGCAAACTCATATTTCTTTCACATTTAGTTACATGTATATTTGCAACTAAGATCTATAGTTGCAATTCAAGTTGAATAAGATGTCACATGGTATTTAGTGGCCCATGAATCACATCATGAGTCACAAAAACAACCACATTCTCATCTATTCTTGCCCAACCACTAAAAAGGAAGATATAAGTGCACTTTTTAGCTTCATTAGTGACGCGCTCCCAAGTCCCAAGTTAGCCCCAAGTTGGGCTAACTCACTCAAGTTGCGAAATTTTTGGGACCCGAGGCACGCTCCCAGCTTCCAGCACTAAAGGGGGTAAGAGGGGCATGCTGAAAGTTCCGGGATAGATTAGGAAGAGGGACAAGCTTATTCAATTACACGGTCCTGCATCCAAATCCAACCCACAAATGGGTTAGAACTCATTCTGCACCTTTTTGGTGTTGGGACAAGCCATGGGCTAACTTGGACTCACTTGACTCACCACGGCCCGGACTCGGGGGAAGCCACCACCTTCCCCCATATAGTATTCTCTGCAGCTCTCCGCGGGACTTGCATCCAAATGACTCTTTTTCCCGGGACTCCCAAAGTGGAGTCCCAAAACTGTCCTGGTTTAGACTCCTAGGACTTTGGACGCTCATAACTCCTTGCCCCAAATTCGGATCGAGACGAGGTCTACACCAAAGTTGTAGCTCTCCTCGAGAGTTTTTCAACGGTGTGTCACAATCCACCTGCACGCATTGGAATTGGGTCGATTCCCGACTTTTAGTGGTCGGGAGTCAAACTGCCAGTTTGACTCCCGGCCCTTCTTTTGGCCATAACTTGAGCTGCAAATGTCCAAATGGCTCATGCGAGGCCATTTTGGACATCTACACTTCAAGACCTTTTCAACGGTATAAAGAACGCTCCAATGCAAGGTGTTTTGACCCCTGCAATCGCGCTCTGAATTTTTGAGAGTCCCGGAGGACTCCCAAGTCTCATTTTCGGGAGTGTAAGTGGCGACTTCACAACTCCCTCAAAGTGGGGTTGCGAAAATTTTCATCCAAATCAATATTAATTGCAAGTCATAATTGCATATGCAACTTTAAATCACTTTGTAGTTGAATATGCAATTACAAGTCATTTTTACCATGTGACATGAAAGACATTTGCATCAAAAATCACAAAAATGGTTGATTTGGACCCAAGTCACAAATGAATGGTTAGAATCAAAAGGATTCCTTGTAGTGATTGTGTCTAGTCACTTATAAAGCACATTACTAATTGCAAAAACAACTATATTTTCAAATTTATTTTTATATTGTTTCATAATATTTTCATAATCACTAATTGTTGGATGATATGACTACATTTTTTATCCTCATTTTCATTCAAACTAGCAATAATTGCAAATCAAAGTCACATATGCAGTTTAAAATCACTTTGTAATCACACAATGTGCAACTTGAATTCATTTTTACACAATGCCATGAAGTTTGATAATCATGTCAATAATCACAAAAATGGTTGATTTGGACACAAGTTGCAAACATATGGGTTGGTATAGAGAAGGTTTCTTATAGTGTTCTTCATGGATACTTTAAAAAAATTTAAGCACATTTTTCAAAGTTCTTTCTAGAAATTCTTAAAAACTTTTGAACATATTCTTCATAAATCTTTTTTTTAACTTCTAAAAACTTCTCTTATAGTTTATTATTTGTGACATAATTTCACCAAACTAAAGGTTCCATAAAAAACTAAAAACATTTCAAACCCAACATTGAAGGTTTCTTTTAAAATCAAGAACTAGACAACACTAGTTACACTCTCAACAATAAGAGATTGGGGGTCTATTTTCGTTTATTCTTCATTTTCACTTGTTGCATCCCACCCTGAATTCACGGTTTGTTATTTGCTCATCATTTAAGGTTCATATGAACATATGAATGCTTGAGAAGATACTTGTTATTCTTGTTTAAGCTCTAGACTTTTCAAGTGATTATTCTTTGCATCAAAATGTTGTAAAACTCCTAATGGCACTTAGAGGAAATTTTTTTACAAAACTTTTGCTTGGAAGTTCCTTACAATTCAAAGTGATCTTGTGTCATAGTTTGTTCCTTCCATTCCTTCTTTCAAAATTTCCACTATTATGTACCAACTTACTTTCAAAATTCATTGTGAGCTCAAGTTTGAGGTTGTAGGGTCACTAAATTTTGTTTATGTATTGAATATTAAGGTGATTATCCCAACCTTAAAATGTTATAAGATTATAATTGCACTTATAGCAATAGTTTAAACCTTTGTGCATACATGTAATTGTCAAGAAGCTCACAAATATCAGAACCTAACTTGTCATTTAAATTTGCATTTGTGTCTTTGAATCCCTTTTAAAGCTAATATTTTATTTTATTCCATAAGCTCAAAGCAAAATGCTAAGCATTGAAACATTTCATTTAAATGAAAACCTTATGTAATATTCTAATTATGATGGTGTTGATGATTTGGAATGGGGTTAAAGATGATTCAAGGCCAATTGTTGGTATTTTAAACGTTTGTTATATCTTAACTGACCATATTCAACTAAGTCTTCTAGCGAAAAATATATTTATCAAATGCTATTACAAAATATTTGTGTGTCATCAATTCATCATGGATACCTTGTCATGGGTTCAAATTCTTTAAGTATACAAAAATTTTGTCACAACATCACCCTTTTATATACTCCTTTGCCTAGTCCTTTTTGACCATGTAAAAACACAAAATGGATGATGGTAATGGAATTCAAAATTTTAATGGTTTAAAATATGGTATTTATAAAATATTTGACACTTTTTGACACATTAATATTCATGGGGATCAAAATACAAAGAAAAAAAGATTCCATTAAGGACTAGGTCCTTTTCATTTTGAATGATACACTTTAAAGGATTTTCACCTTCATGTGTTAGTGGGATTGTTTGAATCGAAACTATTGATACAACTAGAATTACAATGGCAACATAAGTCAAGAAAAAAATTTCACCATATAAATTAATTATTTATGTGAAAGATGAAGGTGGCAATTTGTCCACCTTTGCATGAACTTTCATATCTATGGTCAAATGTGTTTTTTTGGCACTTGCAACTCCTTGGCAAGGATACTATTTTGGCCAAGCTTTCAACAAAACATGTGTATATGCTTTAAATGGCACAAATGTTTATGTGGACTTTCATGAGGTAAAATATGTGAAGGCCACACGATCTTCCCTATAAAAAATAATTACATGGACAAGAAAGTTGAGCAAAGGACAAAATGAATGGGAGAAGGCATGTCATGATGTAAGCATCTCCCATTAGAAACAAAAAATTCTGATTACATTTGCTAACAAGTTTATAATGTTCCAAGAAACCTTGGAATATTAGGATGCCATCAATCTTTGTTATGAGAGGCAAAAAAATTTGGAGTTACAAAGAACCTTACTAGGTACTAAATGCAAAAACATGGGTAGTTAACAAAACAATTACATAAATTATGCTTATCGTTGTGAAATATTACATCTTCAATCAAACCCAAGGTTATTTGTTTTTTTTGAATGCCCTAAATGTTGTTCTTTCAATAACTATGTGCATATAGAATCAAAATATATTATCAAGATATCTTAGGTCAAGTTGTTAATCTAGATATAATGGCCAATTGACAAATCTAAACATATGATTTTGCCATAAGTGTTCAAACCAAGGGTACCCTACAAAAATCATGTGTGTGACACACAAAGTGAACCACCGTATCATGCATTCACCTATGTATTAATGGTTAATTGGGTTGTCTACTTATAATGCTCCAATGTTGGGTCAAAACACATTCAAAGGAGCCAAAAAGGGCGTTGGATGTTAGAAACTACAATAAAAAATTATATATATTTTTTGCCATTTGAAACCATGGTAATCATGGCAAGTTATTCTTTAATAACACATATAAATGTGAAGAAACTCAAATTAAAAATCCATTTGATCAAATTTTAGGTCTTGGTTTAGTTAAGGACTTGTGAAAGTGAAAATTGGGTTCATTAAAAAATGACAATTTTACAAAGGACTTTCAAAGGACTCACATAACACAAGTAAGTTGTGGTAAAAATATAGATGATAATAACCTATTATAAAAAATCAAAAAATAGTCATAATTTTAAAATTGTGGATTTTAAAACATTGAAAATTCAAAATATGTTTCAAATTTTCAAAAGTGTTTTACCATATATATATGGGGTCATATAATGTACATGAAATTGAACTTTAAAATAATGAACAATTTTTTGGTATGATTTGAAATTATCATCATTTTTCAAGACAAAACATAAAATTTGCAAGGAATTTGCAAACTTTTAGAAATTCCTATTTTTCAACAATGATTAAGAAAAAAAATATTACTATTATAGCAACTCTAACCATTTTTCCTAACAAGTTGCAATAAATTTCTTTCAAAAATTCATTTGTATGAATAAATTATTTTGAGAAAAAAGACATGCATTCCCAATATAAAAGTAATGTTGGTGGCTCCATTGAGCGTGTTTTGACCATGGTGGCATTTATTTTTTCAAATCTCAATGAGTTGGTCCTAAGCACATTTGTTTCAATTGATCGTTTTGCATTTTGGTTCTAAGTTATGAGTTTTGACAAAAACAATCAACATCCTATTCATATTTAAAACAAGGTGTGGATTGTGTGGGTCCAATGGTTGTTCATATTTTGCATAGTGTTGATTTATTTACTTAATAACCAGCCTATATATTATATTAAGGGATGCTCGACAAGTTCTTGCAAAAGCTGACCCTCATGCATGCATACCAGGCAATTTTTACTCAAAAAAATTACTATTAACCTTATTAATTGGTCATTTTAACAAATTGATACCAAGCGAGTGCTAGAAATATGCAAAATTCGGATTACTTGATACCCTATCTCTAGGCAAAATTAAAATTTTCAAATAACCAACTTGATGGATATTTGAAAAAGTTCAATAACCGACCAAACATTGGTTTCAACCATATGCCAATGAAGATGGTTCCAGAATACTACAACATGTGAAAGTGCCCCTTCAGATTGGAGGACTCATTTGATTATTGTCTCTTTTTGGTATGCAAATGACAGACCCAAACTGACAAGGCTGTGTTGGACACCCTCCAAAGTCAAGCTCTAAAGACAGAGAGAGTTCAAAGGCGCACCATTGAGTTTGATCTCACCTGCGCACCAGTGAGTTTGAACCCTGAACCTTTTCAAGATGTCACAGGGTCACAGCCAGGGACTATACCACTGAGCCATCACTCATGCAAAACACATTTTTGGGTTTAGTTGTATGTCACTCTTTCACATGCTCAAAAGATTTGTTGCAAAACAGATTTTAAAGGTTTGGAACCAGGACAGTGCACATGCATTTCCAGTCTTGGTGAAATTTATCTGCTCTGAAAGACAATTACCTTGCCCTTCAAGTTTTACGGTGTGGCAAAGAGGGCATACTTAGGACATACAATAACAAACCAAGCAATTTGTTTCAATTTTGTGATGTTGCTCAAGTGGCAATTATCCATAGAAAAAAATTAGCCAAATTTGACAATATTAAAGCCAAATATGAAAGTAGAAAAATATTAAGCAGCTAGCTGTTCATGTGGTAGGCAATTGTGAAAATTTTTGGTAAATGTTTTTTTTTTAAAAGGGAATTTGTGACAAGATATTCCTTTTTCAAAAAATAGTTTTGGCAAAATGATGAAAACTCACCACAAAAGAATAGTTGAGTGAAGGTGGTGAATAGACTATAAAATCATTGATTTGTGCAATAAACACCATATTTCAAGCTGAAGGATGATTAGTTCAAATCTAATGACCATCACTCTAATAGTTAATTATTTTCACTAATAGTTTGTTGGTGTAAAATGCCTTAAATGTTGTTGGATGTGTTGTTAATGAAAATCTAGGGAACTTGGCCACATTTCCACAAGGAAGGCATCCCAAAAAAAAGTGAATAGGTAATGGATGAAAATTTGTGGGACTTGAAATTATGTGACATTTTACAAAGTTGGCACTGGAAAAATAAGATTACTAGGAAAATAAGATCTTTCATCAAAGGTGAACCTGAGTCCCTCCACTCAAAAAATAATTTTGAACCAATGAACCGCATTTTGTCATTAAAAAATGTGCAATTCTAAACATACTTCAATAGAACGTCCTTTTTAATCACCCTATGATTGCCTAATTCTTAATATGCACATATTTAAACCACCTTAGGTTTAATTATATTTTTTCATCATTTTTTAATATTTAATTTCTATTTAAATTTGTAATTTTAATATTTGAAATTGTGAAAAGTGATGAAAATATAAATTGAACATGTTAAGATCAATGTGTGATAAGATTACTATGTTTTCAACATGTGTATTTAACATATTTTTCAACTAAGTAATTGGGAGGTGAATAAACAAAATATTCATTTTAAATGTAAGTTGTTTTCAAAATGATTCAACTATCCATGTTGGGAAGGATTCTTCACTTCACATTCCTCCTTCTTGGTTCCTAGTTCATTTACTAGCCTACCAATTGAACCTACTAACCAAAAAATATTTTAAAATAACAATACATATGTTATAATTTATTTTTTAATATCAAGAATTAACACATACATTATATTAATTATATCTTGAGTCTCAAATTAAATATAATCTTATTAGAGAACCAATTAAATTATAAAATTTACCCTACAAGCAATATTTAGGAGATTATATTTTTACCCATGTATTTTGTGTATTCAAATGGGAATGTCACATATAGTCGCAGGCTTACCTATTTATTTTGAGGGCCTCATTCATCTTTGAATTAATTAGGGGAGGAGGATGCCTAACAAATCTGTGTTTCTTGTTTCTTTTATCTTTTTTGCAATGAACCATTTTGATTGGCACATTGCAAAAAATATGATGAAAATTTGGAGGCTTCCCATCCATATATATATATATATATAGTAATATAAGGGTAATTTCAGCATATGTTTGCCAAATAATTAATTTATTTTAAATATTCTATTTTAAAATAAAATAAAATATTCTTGAAATGGTAGCCAAGTCTGACCCCTCATTTTGGGAATGTGGCCACCCATGGGCTTTCCACCCTTCATAAAAGTGAGGGAGAGTGTTATACATGTGTAGATCATAAGGCAAAGGAAGGGAAGGGTTCTTATAGCTACTACTCCTTGAGAATGGGAGAGATCTTACTCCTTAAGTAGGCATGATTCCCTCCCACTCTTAAAGGAGTTGGCATAAGATTGCTCCTCTTTCTTAGGAGGGATATACCTAATCATGGATATAAGGTGCCCTCCAAATACACAAAAGAAACATTTCATGGCTTATTTCACTTCTCTTGTTGACAAGGGAGTCAAGCTTTGGGTTAGGCTATAGGGAGAGAGGAAACTATTGTATTTTTCCCAGCTTTTTTTTGAATGGCATGCATGAAAGAAAAATCATGGTGAAGAAGGCAAACAAAGCCACAAAGGAGAGTGCCAAAAGCACTCAACCCTAACAAATCAGCTAATAAAGACTCTCCAAGGACCCTTGTAGCACCACCTGACATATCTTCCAGATCTGGAGCTAAAAATCTCAGTTCTACACCTGGTCAAAACAACTCAAGCTGCCTCTTCTCAGATTACAGGAAATTCTTCATTGTTTCTAAGCATCTCTCCGAAGCAGCCCTACCATGCTTGGACAACCCCGCAATCCAAATTAGGTTATGAATTTTTTGGGCATGCCACACAATTCACCATTGAAGGTTGCTTTGCTTCTTGCTTGCTTATCCAAATAACCCACAGACTTATTCCCCCAAGCAAAGAGCAAAAACCCGCAAGTTTAATGAAACCTTATGGATTCCCCAGACTCCAATGCAATGGGGGCAGCCTGCCTGCTGAGGTTGGGGCCATTGGTGAATGAAGAACTCCCATGCCCTTTTGACAAACTTGTTGTCCCAGAAGCTGTGCGGGATTGATTCTTCTGCCTCACCACAGACTACCCATCCTTCTTGCTTCTGTGTTTATACCAAGTTTTAGTCCAATGAAGCTCGCAAGGATCTGGGTGGAGGAGCAACTCAGCCCATTTCTTCTCATTTGCCTTTCAAGTTTGGCAACTCTGAAGCATTTTCCTACCCAGTGCTGAGGAGTAGAAGGATAACTGTCCCTCCCCACCTTTCCAGACATTGAACAGACTTGGATCACACAGTCCAACCCTCCCTCCTAGCCTTCTGCAGAAAACCCAGAAGTGCATCTTCCTTTGAGCTTTCACCATCCTCAAATTCCTCACTTGAGCAACTCTTCCCGACTAACTTGTTGTGGGAATTCCTCTTAGAAGCTTCACTAGATGAGATACGCAACAAGTAGTTATAAGATTGCTCCTCTTTTCTATGAGTAAGAGTGGTGGAAATAAGGTGCCCTCCAAATACCCAACAAAATTTCATGGGTTATTTCACTTTCGCTCTTGGGATTGTCTCTCTATCTAGTTGATAAGGGCGCCCAAGCTAGTGGCTCAAGTCTTTGGCTTAGGCAATAGAGAGAGAGAGAGAGAGAGAGAGGAAACTATTGTGTTTTTCCCAGCCCATTGTGTATAGTATGGTAATCATGCTGGGAAATAGTATGCTTACCTAAACCCTACCCATGCTGTTAGGTTTAGGGTTTAGGGTTTAAGCCCAGGCCGAAGATGATGACAAATTGTTCTACAACCATACTTTTCATGTGGCCAATGAGAAGGCTGGACATGTGCATGCAGGAGAGCCCTGTTGATTTCTTTTGGGTTTTGTGAAGATGGGGGAGTGATCTTTTGCTGTCCCCAAAGTGTTCCCACTAAGTTCTCAATAGCACCACACTTTTATCCCCAATGCTTTGCCCAAAGTTTAACTTATCAAAATGGAAGCACCTTTGTGTATCTTTTTTGGGGAGTGCCCAATCTTTCAAAAACATTTGTGATGGGCCAATTAGCCTAAAGACTAGGTGTTCTTGTGGATGATTGCTAGTTTTGACTACATCAGAATTTTGGGGGAGAAAAAAAAGAAAAAAGGAAAAAAAAGCTTCACATGATCAACATTTTGTTTCTGGCAAATTTTTGCACAAAGTGGCAACAAAATGTTTGGGATTTGAATTAGCCAAATTTGATTACATATCAGAGAGGAAAATTTTAAAAATCCAAGAATCCTGTTATATTTTGACAACAAGAAATTTTCATGGTTTTCTTGCTGACTTGATGATGCCCAGGCTCTTTTTTTTAAATAACAAATACATATATATATAATGGGAAAACACCCAACAAGGGAACAAGAGAAGAAAAAAAAGATGACCGAAGTCCAAACAAAAGACCAACACCTGAAAGCACAAAATGCACAATGGGGAGCCTAAAGATCACTCTTTTGGTTGTGTTGGTGTTGATTTGATGTTTAAACCTGCCTTCTAGTGCTTCAGGAATGCTCGTCCACTTTGCACTGCAAATTAGAAACATTGGTGGCCATGGAATAGTAGGAAGTTGAAATTTATATCCTTTCAAGATTTCAAGCTTTCACCATCAAAAATGTTTCACAATGTTGGACTAAGTCCATTCTGTGAAAACCTTGGTAAAGCACATCAACTTGTCTTCTTCCTTCGCCTGCACAACTTTTCATCAGCTACATTTGTTTGCAATCTATTTCCTGGAGAGTGGACACTTTGGGTGACAAGCCTTCATGAATTGGGAGGAGCATCATCATCATTCCCAATCAGATATATTGCTCCTCCTCAACTGGTTCATTCTCTTTTTATTCTCAAACATTGACGTCTTTTGCTTGAATGCTGGAAAAATTACTTGAAGTAGTGCAGATGATGCTCAGAACACACTGGCATCTAATCCCAACCAACACAATTCTAAGAAAAATTGAATGCCATAGCAAGAGCAAGGGTCACACATTGATATAAATATTTTAGATGCATCAGAAAGCACAAGAGCTTCAGATTTTGATACACCATTTCTGGGCAGTGTGAGGTGCTCAATTGACTCACTCCTTGGCAGTTACTTTGAAGGATTTCAAAGAGGCTCTCAACAGTAATCCACAATCTTCAGAAGTTTTTACTTTTTTTTAAATAATTTTTTTAATGATGAATTTAGTTAGAGAAAATCAACTAATCACAAACTTCTCATCCCATAAGTTAATAATGAAGATCATGCGAAAACCGTTGCAAATGACACACATTTTGCCATGGACAGCCAGCTAACCCAGCTCATTGCTTTCTAAGAGTGTGTTGATACTTGACGAACAACATAACAGACATGTGAAGCATGTGCAGCAAATCTCAAAATGACTAACAAAATTGGTTTTTGACAATTCAAGACTTGGATGTTTAATCTTTCCTTCATGTGAGTTTTAGAATTATACATATCATGGGGTGTGTCTGTATGTGCACAGACAAGTGTTGTCCGGTTTTGGGTTCTTGGCTGGTTCCAGGTCTGGTTCTCAGGTCAGTTTCGGGTCCTTGGACCGCCAGTTCTAAAATTTGAAAAACAAAGAGAGAGAGAGACAGACAGACAGACAGAATTGGACACAGACTAAGAGCATCTCCAGCGGTGCTGGGTATGTGAAGTAAAATTGGATGAAGAAAGTCCATCATATGCCAGTTTGGCTCAGGAAAATAGTTTCGGCTCCGCATAATTGGGCAGGTGATGTGGCTGGTAAAGGGCGCAGCAGCGCTGTGCCCCTGCAAAAAAGAGTGTAATAAATATGATCTAACTGCTGCTCAGTGTTTCTGATTGGTCCGTCATAATGATTGGTCCAAGTGGTTTGCTATTAGTAGTTCCCCACCTCTTTGTTGTCTGAGTTTCAGTTTTATGGGTGGGGTTGCAAAAGAGTACATAATTAAACTTGGATGTGAAAAATATTTTCTCGGGGTCACATACTGAGCACTGCTGAAGATGCCCTAAGAACCAGCTCTGAACCTTGAACTGAATCTGTACCCAGACTCGAGTATTGGCCACCAACTAGATTTGGGCCCAAACCTAGACCCTAACCTTCAACCAAACATGTTTTATTCAGTTTCCAATTCTTTACATCATCAAGGGTTTTTTTTTTCCCCCTTTTTTTTTGTCGGTGGGACTAGACATGCTAGTTTGTGAAAACATTTCAGGTATACAAGTGTTTTTTTAAATAATAAATTTGGGGTTGTGGGCGGGTGTTTAAGGGGGATGGGGTTAGTCTTAAAGCATGCAGTTTTTGGTAACATGTTTTTGGTATACAAGTTTTTTTTTTCCTTCTTTTCTTTTTTGGGTTTTAAGCATGTAGTTCATATAGGTGGCCACATTTTTTATTGGACGTATATTGCTAATAATTAGATTTTTAAAAATTTTGTGATATGCATAGGTAGATAAAACTTAATTTGATTTCAAACCAGACTTGCTCAGGATTTATTTTTAAAGAACTAGGAACCATAAGTCTAGAAATGTGAAGAATTGGGTTCAAAACCCATGGTTCTCTCAAATTTTTGAAAAGTTGAAAGTAAGATGGCATGTTATACCCTAGCACCTAGGCCAGTTTGACAATCCATTACCAAATATTTAATTTTAAAAATTAATTCAACATTTATTTCTAAATGATTTCTATATTCAACAAAAAAATGTAAATAACTTTTGCACATTTCAATGGGGGGGGGGAGAGGCAATTTCCACCACTCCTCATTTTGAGGGTCTCCTAGGATTATATATATACACAATCCTTCACAACCCAAACTTCTACAAGCAAGAGGTGGTAGACTTGGACCTAGTGCCTAGGGTATGATCCTACAATCTCAGATGGTTGCAAAAACATAACAAAAATAATGAGTACCTAAACATGAAAAGAACTCTCATTTGAGAGACTACCCAAAAGTTGAGAGAACTGAGACTTACTTGAAAGAGCATATTTAGTTACAAAGAAATGGTTTCAAAACAACATATTTGCACAAGATGTGGTGCTTGGCAAAACCCACTACAAAGTCTAAATCTTATTATGAATTGACTAGATCTTTGGATTGGTTCTCATAGCACAATCTTCCACTACTATTGATTAATTAAATTACCTAACTCGTTCACTTGCTTTGATATCATTTGACCCATTTTTTAAGTCTCGTTTTTAAGTCAATGGGCAGGGTTTAGGATATGTAAATAAGTAATAATGGATGTGAAAAATACTAATGTAGGCCTACATACCCGATATGGGTGGGCATGCTATTAAAAACTAGAACCAAACAATATTGGTTTAGAATTTATTCATAGAATATAATTAGTTTTTAAAATAAATTTAAAATAGCTCCACCATCAACAATATGAGTATGAAAACTTTTAAATCATAATGTAGATGGGTGTAGTCACACTAACATGAATCATAATAAGTGCAATGAGTTTTTTGTTTTCAATATTAGAATCAAAAATTTATATTAATGTTGTAATTTTTCAATTTGTTTATAAGACAATGTTTCTAAATATATTAAGGAAACATGTGGTTTGATTTGGAATGAATGTAATGACAATAGAGTATTAAAAAACATTCATTATGCATTGTAAGGACTCTTATTTTTGAGAAAACATTTTTAACATATTTTTACATAATGGTATGATGAAACATTTTTTAAAGTGATATCAAATTTTTAATGAAATTTTCAACCTAAAATTGAAAATTTTTAAAAATATTCCAAAAACACTCATCAAAGTGGCTCTTGTTAGTGTGGACACACCTAGCTGAAATTCAAGCTTTGAAATAGCATGAAACCAAATTTGGACGTACAAACATGCACACAATAAAATGTTCTTGTAATGGGCCAATCATGGATTATGATTGACTTTGGTTGGCTAGTCATAACAATTGGCTTAGGTGGTGGCATTTATTTTATGGCCATGGGATGTTGTCAAATACCATAAAGATTTACACATTAGTACAATTTTGGATTCCAAAACATCAAACTAGCAAATTTCAAATTTTGATTCTAAAAAAAAGAAATTCCTAAGATTCTAGCATAGATAACCATTAGAAATTATTTTTTTTTTAAAATTACTTCTTATGTACATTTTAATAAATTTTCTTTTTTTTCTCATAATTATTTAATTTCAAATCTACTAGGTTATTATGCTATTTTATATTTATAAATAAAGGTGTGAAAATAACTTGCACATTGCCCTACTACCTTGGCAATTAACATTAATCATGTTATTTTCAAAAATGTTGAAATTGTTTTTAAAAAATTCTTAAATAACAAAAATTTGGGAATGAAAATATTGAATCTTCAAGAATATTCTACTCATTAAAATGAAATTTTCAATATTAGTGAATGATTCAATAAAAATGTGTCAAAGTTGCCAAAATATTATGACATGGTAGACTTTGGAAAAGGCCCACATACAAGGTGCAGCCAATGGATTTGCTTTAGGGTATTTAAATTAAGGTATCATAAAAAAATATGAAGGAACAAGGTCAAATTATTGAGTCCCACCCCTTTTTTTTTAATCTTAATATGATAATTGATGCACTACAACAAATCACAACTTTTCAAGTTGTCAAACTTGACTACCCTATCTATTTTGACTAAAACTTTTGGTCAATTTAAGCAAAGGACCTAATTGTTAAAATGACATGTTTATTTTGGATAGTTCAATCGACTATAATGACTTTTTTGATTATTTGGTCAAATGTGTCATTTAGTCAAATAGGACAAAAATGCACACCTCTACTAAAAAAGACAAGGTTATAGTCAAATGTGACATTCAATTTTTTTTAACCATTTTATAATTAAATAATATATATTGAAATTATATAAGGTTATCTTGACTGACTTGACCAAATGTCATATAATTATTAATTCAAATGAACAATAATTTGATTCAATAGGTAGTTAAAGCCTAGGTAGGTAAGTAGGTAGGTAAGTATATGTCATAGGTACCTATTTTTTAAAATTGTGACACAAAAATCTAATTCTATGAACCATGATTCATTAGAACTAGTTTAGGTAGCACAACTTAGGTTCCATAAACCATAGTCATCATTTGGACAATTCCAAACTAGAACCCATTCCGAAGAAAAAAAGCATGGAATTATGTCTTTTTGGATCTATGTTTTTTTTTTAAAAAAACCTCTAACACCATGTTCACAAGCAAATTTTCACTACCTTCTCCACCAATTTGATCCCATTCTCTTCAATTGAATCTTAATCCAATTGTTGAATTAAATTCAACTAAATTGGAATTGAATTTATTTGGATTAAAATTGAATTGAATTGAATCCAAATTCCACTCAATGTATTTGAATTCAATTGAATTCAATTTAAATCCAATTCAATTCAATTCAAATACATGTAGGTAGGTAGGTTTGGTAAGTGGTCTCCAAACCAAAAGTTGTCTTTATGGAGTGTGTTTTCATGTGCATGGGGGGTACCATGCAAGCATTCAATATCACAAGGAATGAAAGACACAAGGTTAGAACATATGTACAAATCATAAATGTATTACAAATGTATATGGACATGGATGAATGTAGACAAATGTCGATGAATGAAATCCATCCATGATTGTCAAACACCAATCATTCATTCCTAAATTGCATTCATCCATGCTAAATAGATGTCATGATGTGAAGATGTTCATATGGATGTCATTCATTCATTTATAAACAAGATCTATCTAATCTAAATAATTTCATTACTCACATTACAAATTGACAATATCATACTAAAACTCTATAAATCTTCAAATATATATATATATATATATAGGTTTTCCAAAAAATCTAATCAATTGACTTCATGGGAAACTAATTATTTGTTTTATCAATGTGGAAACTAACTTGAGGCTAGTATATATTAACAAATTATAACTTTAAAAAATTACCCTAGTTCAAAAACATGTAATATCATAGTCAATTAATATAAAATTTACATATTTGAATTGAAATTCAACATGGATAATATTGCCAACACATTACCCATCAAATGACATAGACAAAAATTGCCATGTGAATGGTATTAATTAGCACATTACTTGAATGAAATTGAACATGTAGATCTAATTCAGCATATTGATGAATTCAATGATGTGAATGAGATTGAAAAAACCATGAAATTACATGCAATTGTGTACCATTTTTCATTTTTTGCAAATTGAATTTATATCTTAAGAAAAATGGGTAGAAAGGGGTCAATTGAATTTCCACATCACAATATATAAAATATGTGCAACCTTGATTCTAAGGGTAAAACAAATCTAGATTAAAAAAAATTAATAACCAAACTAATTTTTGAGAATGTGATATGAACCTATAGTCAATGTGTCATATTACCATCACACAAATTCAAGCCATCAATGATAAATAGTGGGAGGAGTTAAGCATGGATAGGATTCCAAATGGTTTTTTACATTCATCAACCATCACTTCATCAAATTGTGTGCGATTATACAATTGATGCAAAAATTGCAATTAAAAACCATTCATTCATGTATTACATCCTTCTATACAATATGCATATATTTTGTACATTTTACAGTATTTAATTTGGAATTGATGAATATCACCCTTAAACCCTTGTCTACTAAATGATCTCTTGTTAGGAGTGCACTCTATGAAAAGGCACTCCCGACAATAATCCCCTTCAAGGTCATAGGTTAAAGACTAGGTAGCCAAGTTAAAGAGGTAAGTTAGGTAGGTAACGAAGCTAAGCAAGTTAAGTTAAGTAGGTTGATATGCTAAGCAATTAGTTAAATTCCAATGACAATGTTTCATCAGAACTAATTTATGTAGGATGGATATTTTGGTGATCGTCACTACAACAATTTCACAACCATTCCTAATTATAATTCATCATAGATCAAATTCCATTTTAGAATCGTTTCTTGTTGTCTATTTTGCACCCTTTCAATGTTCTTTTTCTTTTGTCTACTTGTATCTCGTTGTGAACTTCTCTAATGAATCAAACTTTTATTGCCATTTTGCCTACCAATCAAGAATGGAAAATATATTAATGGAAAAAAATGACATATAGTGAAATTTACAAAATTTTATCTTTTGAAAAAACAAAATTGATTACAACAAAATTATTATGTTCACACAAAATAATTTAATCATTGTCAATAGTTGTGTGAAGTAGCACAGAGCCCAAATAGATAAATAGGTGGTTACATTAAGTAAGTTAAGTAGGTAGGCTAAGAAGGTACATAAGGCCAAAATGTTGCACCCATGACTAGTCATAAAATTGTTCCAATTGCCCATGTTTTTGCAACTATTTTTGCAACTAAAATTGGAGTAGTCCCCCATGGCACCTTAGTCACAAATGCTCTTAGTTGCAAGTGCAACTATGGTAAGGTGCCAACCAAAATTATAATTATAGATGTGACTATGTTTCATGCATGTGGCATGGAATAGATGAGAGCAAGATGAAAAATTAATTATTGTTAGGCACATTTAACAACATCCAATTCCAAATGATATTTTTTTTGCAACTTGGAATATGTAACTATGACAACACATATTATTGATTATACAAAGTATGTTGCCTTGTTCAACTAGTATTGAAACTACAAATACAAGTCACAACCTAATAAGTAAGTAGTCGGTAAGTTGTAGGTTGGTAATCTTTATGTAGATTGTAAAAAAATGTACATTGGTAATAGGTAATGTGGGGTTGGTAATAGCCTATAGGTTTTAAGTAAAAATTAACACAATGCCAAAACATGCTTTTAATGACTAAAACATTTAATGATTATGTTTTAGTTTTATTCATTTAATCATATGTCTTTAGTCATAATACCTTAGTCATTGTTGCAATTACATTGGAATTGCATTGTGACTACATGATTACATGTTAACCTATATATACCTAGCTTATATGTTAGGCAATGCTACCTAACAGCCTAATAAGTTAGACTAGCCTATGTAGCTATATAGACTAGGTGGCCTATTTACCTATTTCAAAGCTACCATGTAAATAGGCTAAGTTACCTACTTAAGTAGGTAGGTAGGTAACCTAGGCCACCTATATACCTAAGTTAAGCTACCTTCCTACATATTCTACGTACACAAGCTACATAGGCTACCTATATGGGTTACATAAGTTACTTACATAGACTACATATATAGATTATCTACATGTAGGCTACATGTCTAAATTATGTAAATAGGCTACATAAGCTTCCCACATAGGTTAAACTAGTTGCCTATCTATTTCTTACCCTCCTACTTATCTAGGCTAGGGTAAGCTACCTATCTACTAGGCTAAATTACCTACCTACATATTTCCTACCTTCCTACCTACCTACCTACCTATGTAAGTAGACTTGCAATTTTTTTAAAATATTCATATATTATATGTTCATAAAAGACCACTCCTTATGAATGTGTGGTTCATTTTTTAAGGACTTGACTTGTCATCATGGTGATGAAGAGTTCAAGTTTTCATACTTTCAACCTAAGCTAGGTTGCTTAGGTCATATGTGGGCTTAAGCTAGTAGGTGGGTGTCCAATCCATGTGGCAATGATGGATGAGTTGATAATTGCAACAAGATGCAATTGCAAATGTGGTTGTGAATGTGATTGCTCGAGTGACATGGCAATGTCACATCATGTCATTTGTGATTTCTCCAAAGTAATTGGGAAATTTTTAGTCATAAATGTCAGCTAAACCTAAAAAGCTAGTCATAACCCTAGTTGTTAAGTGACCATTTTTTTGTTGTGTATTATCCAAAAGATGTGAATAATAAATAATTAGTATTCATTTTTATGTCATTTTGGAAAAAAATCAAGTCAAAGTTTTTTTTTAAAAACAACAAAAACACTAGGTACAATGTTCTAAAATTATTTTTTGAGTACTTTATACATCCAAATTCTATTCATTTCAAATTGCTAAACATGTTCCAGTAATATAATAAAAACATATATGTAAACACATTAAAAATTTATAGTTCATTAAGATCATTTTTTACATTAAAACATGAAAAAAAAAGCATTGGTTGCACTTGTTATAGTACATATTAATGTGGTTGCACCCTTTCATTTTTAAAAAAAAAATGTCATGATGTAGCTTGCATATGTTTTTTCCATTTGTGATTAGAATATGAAGAGATTTGAAAAAGTATTGTGAAGGTGATTAAAATTTTGCATTGCGAAATCCACATCTTGCATTTGGTAATTTATGCAATAATTCCAATGACAATAGTACATCAAACTTGGTTTAAGTAAAGCAATTTTAAGTTCCATGAGTAATCTTTTGATGATGATTCCATGTGAAAAATCACTACCTTAAAACATGTGGAAACTTTTTCACATTTGTCTTTTCATATCCTCACATTTCAATTGGCACATGTGAAAATGGAATGTTGTTGTTCTTTCACGGAACATCAACACATATTTGAATTCAAAAGGTCACATTGAATAGAAGGTTAATCCATTTTAAATCTTTGAGATCAATATAGTTTCAAATGGATTTTTTTGGTATAATTGATACACAAATGTTTTTAAATTGTTGCCAATATGTGTAGATCAAATTTCATGTTTTCAAATTAATGGAAGTGGAAATGATTTCATGAAAAATTAAAAAATTCATATGGCAAATTTTATTTTGATATTGTAGAATGCAAGGAACCCAATGAGAATATATTAATGTTCTAACCTTATATTAATCGATTGTCATTACTAGTGTGACGAAACACAAAGTCCAAGGGATAGTTAACAAACTATGTATCCATCCAAGGTGCATTTCTCAATGCTTTTGGTTATGTACACGTTCTTTTAATGTAACAGGTTTTCCACATTTTGTACATTTGCTTCTACAAACGCTCATATAGTGAGTGGGTTTGGAAACTTTTTGCACAAAATCCTCATCGTCCCCACCCCGCCCACCCCGCTCAACAATTTAGGTGCAGAAAGTACAAATAGTGGGGGGCACTGGGCACTAATGGAAACGAGCCGTAAGTATTTGAACAAGAGGTACAATAGAGTTATATCCGTAAAGTCATTCCCTCTTGGGCCTAAGTTGCACCCCTCATTTGATGCTTCTTCATCGCCCTCTTGGCTGTTTGTTTGTCTGCAAAGACATGAAATTTTATTAACTAAGGGTATGAAATACTGAAACTCAGCATTTAATGCACCAGGCCCATGAGGTTCAGCATTTTTAAGTAACTTGGGGCAGATTGAAAATAATTTTTTTCCTGTTTTTTCAGCCTTGACTCCTAGTGTTAAAGCCCTTGGGGCTGATTTCAACGTTTAAATTTAGAGAATGAATTTTCAGGTTAAAATAAAAGTTTCAAAGTTTTACCTTAACTTGTTGGCCCAATACAAAAGAAAATGTTTGAATTTTTGACACTCCCAAGATAGAAGTTTCCAAACTTTGGACACTCAAGAACAAATTTGCATACCTTAATGTAAAGTGGGTTTCAAATCATACAAACTAGTGTAGCCTGTGCCATTGGCCCAAGAGTGAACTGGGTACCCAACTAATTTCTCCTTCAAAAATCATTTAAAAATTTTAATTGAAACTCCAATGACCACAACCTACTCAAAATTCAATATCTTCTAGACCTTAAGCCTAAGAATTCCCAAATTACCTTCATTAAATCCTATTTATCAAAGGCTTTTCAATAATACCAAGAATGCACCCAAATTGTTCTATAAAGTGTTATTTTTTATTTAAATGAAATTTTAGCGAAAACGTTTTTTTATATTCAATAAGTTTACCACCGATGGTCAAAATATTATGAAACCAACCGTTGCACCCCTACTAATCAAGGGCTTTCCAATGATATGATGAACATAACAAGAGTAACCATAGTCTATGAGATCTCAATGCGACAAACAAACAAAACGAACAAACTACCTTCCTTCATAGATAGATATTGAGATTTGTTTTTAGTGAGATTACCTTATGATGTTTAGGTGTTGAAAATTGTCATTATTGTGGTCAGCTACAATATGAAAAACTCCGTTATTTGTACCAATAGGTACCCACATTGTTAGGCAAAGGTATTAGCCTAGGCTGAAAATGGTACTAGATAATTTTAGGACCATAATTTTCACATGGCCAATGAGAAGGCTAAAGATGCATTCAACAAGACACAAATGTTTTCCTCTTGGATTTGGAGTGGATGGGAGGACTTTTTTTAATTCTTTTTTTGTTCCCAATGTGTTCCCATTCAATTTTCAACTTTCAAGGGTTCCTATCGAGTTCCCAATATGTTTGCCAATATGTTCCCAATATCATCACACTTTTATCTCATATGTTTTGGCCTAATTCAAACTTTCATGTATATAAATTATAAAAGGGGAGAAGGGGGTCAAAGAAAAGCACCTATGTAACTCTATTTTGGGGGTGTGCCAAATGTTTCAAAAACAATTGATGATAGGCCAATCAAAGTGGTTCCTTCCAACAATAAAGAAAAAATGTTTCATCTCATAACTAATTCTATTGACCATGGTTCATGGGACTTGGTTTAAATAAGATAACTTTAGGTTCCATAACTCAATGATAAGGAGGAACTTTGATTTTTGTTTCAAGTTTGTTTTGTTCCACCATGCATCAAGCTTCTCAAGGTTAATTAAGGGGGGTGCCTTTGGCATTGGTGTGTTGCTTGCAATGTTGGAAACAAGGAGCAACATTTTTTGTTTTTTGCTTCTTTTTTTAAAGATCATTTGAGCATATAAGGAACTTTCTTTGCTCATTTTAAACAAGATGCATCTTTTTTTGGTTAGTTTTGATTTCATACATTGGTTGTGGATATGTAGTTTCTAACAAATGTTTTTAAAAAAATTGTGTAAGTTTTTTTGTTTGCAATTAAAACATGGATCAATGTGATTGGTGACAATTGGTGGGCAATTTTGTGCCTTTAATCAAAGCCTTATAAGAGACATCAAAGTTCATTAAGTTGAGCTCTTGCCATTGTTTTTTATATTTGAAGTATTATTCACAAATCTACCAAATAATCTTTAATTGTTGTTGACGTATGTTTCATTACATGACTACAAGACGTTTTGCGCCTTCTTAACAATTAATAAAGAACTCAACATTACGTCAAACCTTGATTGACTATATGACTTTAGCCTTTTTCCATTGGTGAAATATGATAACCGTATACAAATCCAACATTTTAAAATGTTGATAGGACACATTTTTGGACATTTATAACTAGGTCAAGACTTTGGTTTCAAAACATGATAAAAAGTTCATATGAAGACAATTTTTACTAAAATTAGAATTTTGTGCACAATTTCTAAGTGCATGCACATTGTATCTTGACTGGTATTGAACTTTTCGTAACTAAAGATTTGTTGTAACAATGTTGATGTTATATGTGCCATAATTTAATGTCAAGGTGTAATTTTAATGTAATATATGTTAGAATAAACACCACATATTACACATTATAATGGTTGAAATCACAAAGCTTACCTCACACATCATAGTTATGACATTTTTGGTGCGAGAATGTTATGGAAGCCCAAAGAAGCAAGAATTTTAAAGAATTTTATAGATCAACCAGTGTAATTTGGTAAACATTCGTGGGTAAAGAATGTTATGACAAGGTGCTAAATGAAGA
>Ga0116231_10004126_pt1 | contig 29619 bp, 22 predicted proteins | sample S1TSphgellanicum_2_FD_89695 | JGI IMG/M metagenome (GOLD analysis project Ga0116231, IMG submission 89695) | Host-associated microbial communities from peat moss isolated from Minnesota, USA - S1T2_Fd - Sphagnum magellanicum MG | ecosystem: Host-associated > Plants > Peat moss > Unclassified...
TATAAATAGTGATGTCCACTGCAATTCAACATTATCTATTATAATTAGGACAACATGATAATGGTTGTGTGAAGTTTGTATAATTGCATTGTAAGTTGCAATTTAGTTGTTTAGTACTACTAAAATCAACTACCATACAATTGCTTTAAAACCCAAACACTTAGTTGCAAATTAGTCACTAAATTTTTTATTTTCATTTCATCTTTAATTGTAAGTTAGTTGCAAAGGATAGGAACAAAATTCATTGTTCAAATGGATGAATGAAATAATTAAGATTAAATTTGTCAAACTAGTTGTAAAATAGTTGTAAATAAGTTGCAAAAGGTATTAACATATGTCATCCGTCGACAAATGGATGAAAAGCCACATTGGCATTTTGTTCACCACATTGGAATGTGTGTGAGAATCTTACGTGGAGATTAGTTGCAAAGAAGTTGCATATAGTTGCACTGTATATATGATATTATATATAACATAGGGTGTCCACTATAACTATTGCAACTTGTCTGTTAACACTCAAGGCCATATAAATACCATGAGTTGCAAGTGTTCGTTGCAACTAGAAAACCCTTTTACTTTCCACTGCTCTTGTTGTTATTATTGGGTCTTGCACCTTTGTGTGTGACTTCACTTGTCGACTCCTTTTGCTAGCGATGATGATGGCCATTGTCCTTCATACACTCCACCAACTTCATCAAATCCTAGCAAGTCTTTGTAATGTCTCCTTGTTAGAAGACTAATGTTTGAACCCATAACTTTAGGCCTTGCAACAAAGCCAATTTCCTTGCGAATTCCTCCTTCAAAGGAATAAAACTTGGTCTTGTGTTAAAATCTTATGCACATAATGTGTGAAGGCCTTTGGACCATTGTTTTAGTTAAGTTCTAGAAGCTCCATATCATCTTTCAACACTTGGTATTGTGCAAAGTGAATATTTCATTCAATTGCACCTTAAACTTTTCGTCGGTCAAAATCTCCATCAAGTCCAAGGTGACTTCTTTTTGCAAATTCCACCATTTTAACACATGGTCCCACAAGAAAGATTAAGCAATATGAAGTATATTTCATTTGAGATTAAACATTAAGTTTCCATGTAGACATTCACCTGCAAAAGCTAATAGCAAAAATGCTTCACCTTCATCTCTTTCCTAATAAACCAATCCGATTGTTTTGTTTTGATGGGCTTGGCCAACATCCCCTTTTGAGGAATCAACATAACCCCTTTTTCAACCAAGGCTACCATCAACCCATGATTCATATCTTGATGTTGGAACACCATGGCTTGGAGGGCTTTTACCATCTTCACCATGCCTTCCCTTGATCGAAGGAATACAAAAATCAGAAGTGTTCCTAGAATCACAAATAGCTTGCCTTAGTTCACCTTATGCTCTAATTATTTTTCTTGTTCTTCCACTACCTCTGTCATTAGGTGTGGGTCATTGCTTCCTTCGTTTGCTCCAAAACTTGGACTGTCTATTCATCCATAATATTCCTTTGAAGGGTGTTGCATTGGTGCCTTTTTGGCGAAAACTCTAATGGGACCAACAAATAATCTTTAGTTGAGGAATCTGAGCCAACTTTAAAGTTATTTATTTATTTATTTATTTTAGCCTTCTTCTTGGCTAAGATTTGCCTTTGTCCTTTAAAAAAGAGTTTTGGTTTGGCCTTGTTTTGCCAAAAAAATTCCCTTTAGTAGCCTTAAGAAGGGAATTCAATTTTGTTTCATCCATTACGATTTGCAACAAGTCTAGGTCTTTTGGAATCATCACAATGACGTCTAAATGAAGCATTGGCCTTGTTGTCGCTTGAGTTAACAAGCAAACCACCTTGGCTTTTGTTGACTTTCTTTCCTTTCCTTTTTGGATTTAGATTTGGCTTGGGGTTTGAAATTGTCTATTTGACCGGTTTTCATGTGCCTGCCATCCTAAGTCTTCAAAGGTTTGTTTTAATACCACTTGTCATTCTCAAACTCGCCTCAACGTTCCTTTATGCCCACAACTCCAAATCATGTTCTTGAATTACTTGCACATGGCCAAACCACACCCAAGTTAGTCTCCTCATCTACAAGCCAATTCACAAACCAATTCTCACACTTTGATTAATTCTTACCCCAATGGGTGAGACTTAACCAATGTTGTGTGTGTAAATGTTTATAGATTTACATTGTGTGTAAGTGTAAATCTATTTGACATACTTTCTACATGTTGTGTAAGTGTATAAAATTTGTTTAGAAAAGTATAAGTGCAAGTGTAAGTGTATAGGAAGTGACATATAAGTGTAAGTGTCAAATGTTTACACTTACATTGTTTTACAGTTTTTTCACACTTACATTTTTTTTTTGCATTGTTTTACATTGTTATTTTTTCATTATTTTTCATTATTTATATTTACAAATTTTTGAATTATTTTGTACTTAGACTTTAATTTACGTTAACACTTATGTTATTTTATGTTATCTAAATGTAAAATAAGAGTGTGAATGAAAAATGGGAGACTCATAAGCAAAGCAAGCTCCTGAGCTTGCAATGAGCAATGGCTATGGTGGGCAGTGCACTACACAACTTCAAAAAACTTGCAAAAAGCTAAATCCTAGAGTTACCCTTTTTTCACACTTATATTTACATGGCCAATGTTTTCTTTTGTACATAGCTGGGTAAGTGTTTTGTACCTCATTTACACTTAGACACATGTAAATGTAAGTGTAAAGAGATTTACACTTACACAATTTTACACACCTATTTACACTTCCGCACACAACACTGAACTTAACCTGCCACAGATTTCCGTGATGGTCCAGGACTTCTGTGGCCAAAAACTCAAGTCTTGTCCAATAGTCCAACCATGTTTTAACTTGGACACTTAGTTGAGCAAGCCTCTTTGCTTGACCCATGACCCACCCATTTGCTCACAACACATCTATGTGTCCTACACAAGCATGCCAAACCAGGAATCAAACCTAGTTCAACATTTAATCACAAACCCATTTGGCCAAGAGGGCTGCCCCATGGCGGTCCTGGCATGGGACCCAACCAAGCAAGCCCACATTGGGCCTCGCCGGGAAAGGCATGTCACTTACCCTCTATAAGATATATTGTAAAAAGGACACTTTTGGTCCCCATAAAGCATCTCCACCCACATCCCTTTTTGGGCTTCTAGTAATGTTTACCACATTTTAACATATAGTGTTAATTAATTCCTCGTACTACTCATAAACATGACAAAATGGATAACAAATGGATACACTATTTAAGTGCCACCACCTAGGCCAATCATTGTGGTTGATCAATGAAAAGTAGTCAATGTCTTTTGTTGGCCCTTTTTGAGATCACATATCATGTGCATGTTTACAGTTCCAAACTCCAGTTCAGTTTCATGATATTTCAAGACTATACTTCATCCACAGTATCATGCATGGGCAATTATTTTTGCTGCTGCTGCTCTTAGACATTTGAGGTTGAGTTCTGGTGCGTGAAATTGACACTTAAGAGTTTATTAGTCCTATTGGGTCCAAAATCCCATGAAATAAGTGTGGGTTTCTATCAGATCTGACCACGTTAGTTTTACTGAGTCCAAGCTCCAAGCCCACATCAAAGGAGGGACAATGGATGCTGCACCTCAGGTACCAACTGTTAGTAGTTAGTACCTAGTGTTAATTATATTAATTAGTTTTGGGGGTGTCTCCCAAAACTGCCTGCTGTCCTGTTTCATTGGCTGTTAAGAATTTTTTTCTATGTGCCCCCTTCTTGCTTACACTAGTACCTGACTCCACGAGAGTGTGAGTACCAATTTGCCCAGCACTGACCCACAATGTTAGATTCACTCTCACCTAGTATGGTGGAGGAGGTGGATGCATGACCAGTATCCTCTACCAATATAACTGATACTCCCTACCAATAGCCTAGACAGAAAATAGTAAAGAACAGAGGGAGGGATAGAACTTTTTGGCAATCCCAATAAGAAGACTTGTTCTTTTAAAAAAATTCTGAGGGGGAGAGGTTTGGGGTGTGAGATGTGAGTTTTTCCTTGTGGGGGAGGTTTCAGGGTGGGTGTGAGATATGGGGAAGAGTTTGATTTCAATAAGTCAAAGGAGCTGCTAGCATGTGTAGCATGTTGAATCAAAGGCGCTCACTGTAGTGTCCAAAAACATAGAGTAACTACAATAGCTGACTCACTTTATCCCATATGCTTTGCCCTGAGTTCTACTCTTCTAACCTATATATTTAGCTCAAAGGAGAAGATTTTAACGTTTTGTAGTATCTTGACAGCTCCAATACCATCTACATTATTTTGTAAAAATGTTAAAGTTTTCAAATGATAGGCTACTTCTTTTAAGAATAAAAATTTGTAAAGGAAAAATAGAGGATCTTTTAGAATATTCAACAGTATTTTGATTTCCACATGAAATCTTCAAATTCAATTAATTATGTGCAAAACATGTGTTTAAGCTGCCAAGCTACTAAGCTTGGTTAATGTTTTTGTGATGGGCCAATCAAAGATGCCCATCATAAAAGAAAAGAAAATTGAACTTTGGGTCCCCACAACTAGTTAATATGAGCCACAATATACTACTATATTGTATGACCATTATCCTTGGTTCAAGAATGAGGGTCCGGCTGCGCCATTATAGCTCTATCTCTCACCAGATTTCCCTCAATAATCTTTGTCCTATTTTATGGGGAATGGTCCAATCCCCACCCAACAGAGTTGATTTCATCAGCTTAATAAAATGTAAGTCATAATATAGTGGAGGATGCCAATGATTTGAGCCTTCATATGTATGTCTCCCTCCCATCCACATCTTAGAAGCAAGAGTTGGCATTAGACCAGGTTGAAGAATGGGAGTGTCCTTCCAAAGGAGAGAAAGTTGCTGCGGATGGAATTGTGCTACCAACCTTCAAAGAATTTTGGGATTCGGGAACATGAAGAAAGTTGGGGAGTTTATGTATGATTGCAGAATCAAGGCAAATGAAGTAGTTGTTCAGAAAGCTTGTGAAGAGAGGGGGAGTAGGGTAGTTGTTGCCGAAGATAGGGGGATATATAAGAAAGGAGCTGTTGTTTTTTTCCCTGGAGGCTTAAAACTGAGTCATGGAAGAAGACAGGAAGAGTTGCAGACAGTTCTTTAAAAAAAAGTGCATGCAGATTATAATAATACACATAGATTGTTTGTCATATGTGCCCCCCAAGGTATGCTTATGAATGTCTTTCCCTTAGTTTATGAATGTCTTTCAAGAATTAGGAAGTGACAAAGTATAGGTTGCAAGCACAGACAATCTTATTAAAAGGGTACTTCCTGATCTTACCTACTAATACAATGACAGCCCCAATGACAGGTTTGGTGTCTTATTCCTGTACTTTTGTAGGTTTTTTTTTCCTAGGTGAGACTGGTGCTGGTCTGCTTGCTTGTTCCATTATGTCATGAAATGCTACTCATAGTTAAAACTTAAAAGAAGAAAAAAATATAGCAGACATATAGTAGGAATGTGCATTTTACCAATGCTGCAAATCAACTGTTGACACATTGGTTATGCTCTAGAGGGTGGACACATTGGTTGTGCTTAGACCAGCCTTGGTAGACCCGATGCACACGCTCCTAGGTACCAAAAACGAGAGTCCATAGTACCTTTTAAGGGTACTTTGCAGATGCCAGGAGAATGAGTAAAGCAACATGGCATGTGTGTACCCATGAACCTGGATTCAACTTGTACTGTTGTTTGTCTTTTTCTAGTGTTCCCAATAAGCACAGTCCTTTACATTGCTAGAAAAGGCTTTCGGAGCTAAAAGCTGAATTTTTGGGTGTTATTGAGCCTTAGTGGAAGTGAAAAGGGGTGTTGCTATTTGTTTGTTTGTTTGTTTGTTTGTGCCATGTGGTTCACATTTTGTCATAGAGTTATATTGCTGTGTAAGACAGTTCATCCAAACATTTGCACTTTCCTGTTTGTTTTGATGCCAACAAACCTTTAAAGTCTGCAATTGCCAAGACAAAAGTTGGTGAAAGTAGACAAAAAAAGCCAGATGAGCTCTGATGGATTCTGAAGCAAAACTGCTGTCTACTTATCAACCGGACCCAAGGATATGCACATGCTGTGGGTCATGGTTTCCCATGGAGAATAGTTTTTAAAACCCTCGAAATCAGATATCAAAGTCATTTCTTCTCTCTATCAGCACTCTACTAGCAGTTTAATCCCCCGCAACACCATGAGAGAAAGTTCAAATCCTTGGCAGCATTGCTTGCTCGCCAAAGAAGTTAGTCAGTTTGGCCTTTTTTCACCTAAACCCTAAATCCTTGGGAATGGTGGGGAGAGAATGGGGCTCAGAGATCGGGCTCTTCTCTGCATTCTTTTTAAGCCAAGATCCTCCGTTGTCCGCAGTCAGTCCCTTAAAACTCAAAGAATCCATGGTTGTGAAGATACCCAAGGCCCCCAAAGTGCTTACTGAGCTTTTTTGTCTCTCAGAAGGAGTTTCCTCTCCTGTGTCCTGAACTTGGAGAGCTTTTGCAGAGGATTTGGAAGAATGATTGCCAACAACTTTTTGCCTCATCTGCTTCACTAGATTAAAGCCAAGACTTCCCCAAATGGCTCTAAGTTTTTTTCAGAAGATGCTAAACACCCCCTAATGAGCACTGCGAGGCACAAAAAGTGACGGACAGTGCTCAGATGCCTGGTTTCTATCATAGGGTTTGCATATGTGTATATATTAAATAAAAGAAAAGTGTGTTCTTTGTTTGTGCTCAATTCTTTGCTGCTGGTTGACACCTTTTTCCCTCAAGAGCAAAGTGGAGGTTGTTAGGTTGGAATTCAGCTTGGGACAACAGAACAAATTAAATAATGTTCTTTTTGTAGAACACATGCACAACGTAGAATCGCACAGGATGCAAAAAGACAAGCTCGAAAGTTCACCAAACAATGCTTGTTAAGAGGTATTTAACGTCTGGCATTTTTTTCTACTTCAGAGCTCAATATTATGATTCAGTTGTTACTTACTGCAAGTTCACTGTAGGTCCATATTTGGATTTGGTTGCACAAAATGAGCAAGTCTAGCAAGAGGCCACAAATTGACAAAATTGGACATTTGAGGAATCATCTCTCTTACTTGCTTTTAACTTATCTACTTCATTCACGGTCTTAGAATGTTTCATTATTACATTCCTTCCTGAAAGAAACCAATCTTCAACCAAAGCTTTGTATAAAACCAATGCAACTTACAATCTGGACATGCCATCAACAGGAACAAAGTTCATGCAACTAATGAATTTTAGGGAGGAATCTGGAGATGAAATGAGACTAAAAACAATATTATCTTCAGACTAGCCATTTCTGCAATTACAAGCAACAAAGTACAAGTAGCCCTGCTCTATTTCAGTTAAAGATCTTCTCCTCTCTTTCTATTTCATTTAATTTGGATATCTAAATGGACTGAAATGATATACGGAAAGATTTGCTTCCATGTTGGGCAATCCTTGCATATATGGCCCTCCTTTCTGCAGAAAAAACATCTTAGGTCACTGCTTCACCAAAATCCCCTAGGTCTTGTTTGTACTTAACTTAGTTATACATGTTTCAATTGTAGTTATATTGATAATTATCACATATTTTAACCATTGCAATTATAAGTGTTTTGATAAAATCACCCACCTTCATCTTTCAAAAAATTGGTTATTTTGCCATCTTCGTCCTCCAGACCTTTGATCAAATTCCTTATTATCAAATCTATTATGGTTACTTGACTTCAAATAGTTCTCTGGCTTCTTCTCTAAAGCTATAGATTCTTTTGCTTGAACTACATTTGTTACAATTCTTTACAAGGGCAATGGGCCTCCCAACATTCTCCTAGGGCATTGATTTATATTATGTTGATAACTCCTGTGTAAAGTGCAATTTCTTTTAATAGTTGGCATTTTTTAATATAATGATCCTCATTATAAAAATTTAGGTAGTACACATCTCTTAAGTAAATGTTTGGATGCACTTTTTGTGCCCCCCCTTTTTTTTTTTCTATCATAGTAGTCTTCCATTGTTTCATATTTCTTCTCAGATCATTTTTGTTGAGTTTGCTACTTGAATTATAGTTCCCCTAAGCATTCCCAAGATTGCCAATTTTAACTTGGTATGTAACCTTCATGAAATGTTTCTTGTAAATACATATCATATGAGCAATTTGGCATTGTTGCAAAAATCTATTAGAGTGGTATTTCATAGTTTCATATTTCTTTTGCTTAATACTTTTAAAGTAGCAATTGCTTGCCCTTCACTTCACACAACATTAAATCGTGCTATAAATGTTCATTGGACATTTGCCCATGTCGTAGTCGGGTTTGTCCTCTCATACCTATCAAACCAATTGACTAGTATTTTCTTTAATGAATTTTTAAAATATTATAATTTATGTGCATCAATATTTTCCCCATTAGTCACACACACTTTGGTCAATTGTTGAAAATGTGAAGTTGGATCATCACCATCCCGATATAAAGGTAGTTGAATTCTTAATATATTTTTAGTTGGAGCCACCATTGCTAGAGGTATTGGGAAAATTGTGGTTTGAACAACAATTATGCTTAATTAAGCTATTAAAGTGAACTGTGTCAATAAGTTGATAATTGGTCAAAGATTTAGGTCCTCTGCTTCTTCATTTATGGAAAGCTAAATGGAATGAATTGTTTAAGTGTTAATTTCAAGCTAGAGTAAACTAGCACCCACCATTGCACCATCCAAAAAATCTCATTCTAAAAAATCTCATTCTAGGATTTCATGGATAGGATGAAACTATCCCCCAAAGGTCAGTTTATTTGATATTATTTTATTTTAGTTTTTTTTTCTCTAGTTTAGTTTTTTTTCTTTTTGTGATAGTTTTTTGGCCCACCCTTAACCCCAAGTTTTTTTGGGGAAGCTCCTACCTACTCCCAACCTACCTACTACCTCTTTTCCTACCAACCCACCTACCTCCTTCATCATGTAAATCCCTCCTTATCCACCTCATTTTGCACTCACCTCCATCGTTAGAGCTTGGGAAAGCTTGAGTAATTTAGAACTTCAAGGCGAACTTAAAAACATGGAGACACAAGGCAAGAGGAGCTTAGGAACATGGAGACACAAGGCAAGGGAACTTAGGAAAGTGGAGATGCAAGGCAAGAGGAACTTCAACCCAGTGGTAGAAGTGGGAGCTTCAAGTTGAGCTCCTTCCCTTCTCCTCCTTTTTGATTTCTTTTGTCCTTCTTTTGTTGCAAATAAGGTGACAATAGTGGTGCCATTGTCTTCTTCTTCTTTTTGTTTGAAAAGAAGAAGAAGACAACATTGTGGTCATCTTTTTATGTCCTTTTGTTGCCAAAAATGCGACAACAACAATGTTGTCATTTTTTTTGGTCCTTCTTTTGCTATGAAGAAGGCAACAACAATGGTGCCATCATTTTTATTTATCCTTCTTTTGTTGCAAAGAAGGCAATGATAGTAATGTTGTCATCTTCTTTTGAAGTTCTTTTGTTGCGAAAAAGGCGATGGTAGCAATGTCGTCATCTTCTTCTATCTTTCTTTTGTTATGAAGAAGGCAAAGGCAATGGTGTCGTTGTCTTGTTCTGTCATAGCAATGCCATTGTCTTTTTTTGTCCTCTTTTGCTACAAAAAAGGTGACGACAATGGTGCCATTATCTTCTTCTATTGTATCAATGCCATCGTCTTTTTTTATCCTTCTTTTGTTGCAAGGAAGGTGACAACAACAATGTCGTCATCTTTGTGTGTGTTTTTTTTTCATGTCGTCATTCTTTTTTTTGGCCTATCGTCATTGGCTCTGTTGGTGCTCCTTTCAAAGGGAGAACAAGTCACTCCTAAGCTTTTGGTCCTTTGAAAAATATAAAAGATTCAATATGTTTGTTTATTAAAGTTTTTGTTTGGATATGTAGGATTGCAATGGGTAGAAAAAGGAAATTGAAAAAGGTTTATTGTGATCAGGAAGTTTAAAAGCAAAATGTTGTTACATCAGAATTGGCAAGTGGGGAACCCAGAGTTGATGAAACAAGTAGTCAATGTAGTTTAGAGTTGGTCATGGAGATTGTGTCCAATCCAAGTGATGAGATCCCTCCCAAAACAAATTGGGAATTTTGATCTAAAAGTGGTAGGTTAAATTATTTTAGAATTTACATAAATTAGACTTCATTAAATTGATTTAGAAATTTTTTACAATTTTTTTAAATTTAATTATACCTACCTCGTTCATCATTTGATGGAAGGCACAAGATTCTTTTGTGAAATTATTTTTCATTGCAATACCGGAAAAAAAGTTAGTCTTATTTGCAATAATTGCATTTTATTGTGTGATCTTGTTTCTAAGGTTTAAGGTTAAGGTTTTTTGAATTAATTTTTTTTTTTTTTTTTGGGGGGTTGTGGTTTTTGTCCAAATATTAAAATTTACCCCACTCAACCACTAACATCCCCTTGTCTACTTGATATTGCTCATAAAGACAAGAAATGGAGTAAGGATGGGTCAAAATGGCAATGTAAAGTTGACAATTGCATCATTGCATATGATGTTACATGGTTGTTAACCAAACATTTAAAGAAAGTACATGGCTTAATGGCAGAGAAGGCCAAACGCAGGAGGCCCTCAACTTCTAAAGGGGTCCAAGCAAGATAAAGTAGACAAGAAAATTAGTCTTTTTAGATGCAAAATTGAAATTATTGGTAAAATGTGTATTAAAGTAGGTTATTTCAATTGACAATTTGAATTTTTTTTCATCCAAACATAAAATAATTGTATTACTTTAACTTGAAAACACATTATTCGAACCCCAAAAAAAAATTGCTCTACTTTCACTCTACTTGTCAAAAACAATGATATTGTTTTTTTCTAGAAAATACCAACAAAGTAGGTATATTTTACATGGAAGTAGAAATCAAATTATGTGGTGAGGGACATATATTGATGGAGCATATGCACCCAACAAAAAAATCTAGGTGTATTGTATTGTTTTGGAATCAAGCATGTTTAAGACCATTAAAAGTGCCTTGCAATCAAACAAATTGTTGAGGTACTCAATGAACTCCAAATGGAAAACAATTGATAGATTTGGGACCCAACTAAAAGGCCTTCAGCCCAACATAATAATTTGAGGTCATTCCAACACTTCATTTTCATATTCATAAAACCTTTTGAAGTAGGAAATTGGGCTCAAGTAGAATAGCAAGTGGAAAGGTTTAATCCAAACCATTGATTTTTTGTTTTAGAAGTAGGGGTAGGTTAAAGTGACCTAAAAAAATATGGTCATCAAAAGCCCATCCAATGGTCTAAAATGGGCCACATATGCCCTCTTTCAAAATTAGGTGATCAAACACCTTTTTCGATATGGTTTTTCAATTTAAAGTTTGAGTAGAAGATGCTCCAACTTTCGTGTGAACTCCAACGCCTTTGCTTCTTTATAGTAGTTTTTCCCAAATGCCATCACTTCGGTGTTAGAACAAGGGTCAAAGTCTAAAACATGTTGCAAGCTTGTTGTAGGGAGTGGATGTTGAAGTTGTTGTTATCTATGTGAGAGAAATAAAATTTCTTTTTGCCCAAGGATTCTAGGTCTTCAAAGTTGAAAAGGGAGGGTCTATTGAAAAAACAAAATAGACAAATCTGGAATTTTGTTTGAGGTCAAGCTTGTAAGTTGGATGAGTAAATGATAGCATCAATGGGAAGAGCATGGAACTTAACACACTTTAGAACTAGAGCTTCAATATTAACTTTAACAATGTTGATTTTTGTCGGTTCTATCAAATCGAAAAAGCATTCGAGAATCAAAAACACCCTGCTGAACTATCAAATACTTTTTTAATTCCTGGGAATGAAGCAAGAAAATTGTATAATTAAGGTCATTTGCAACACATCATTGTTGCCTATTTAGAAATATTTGCATAAAGTACTTGATATTGTGTAATGCTTACATCTTGGAAGGATTATGTCCTCATTTAAGTCTTTATGACCTAGATTTATTAGGTCTATGATTAGGATTTTGTGCAATATGGTCTTGGATTTTACAACATGTAACTAGGATACTATGAATTATGACCCTATGCTTTGGATTTTGTGCAGAATCTTGGTTAGATTTTTGCAACTTGTAACTAGGTCATTATCAACTATGAATTTGTGCACTGGTTTTTGTGCATTGTTTGTTTGGACCTATTGGGTTTATTAGATCTATCCAAGTTGATTTTCTATAAAATGCACCTGGATTTTGTGCATTATATACATCCCAAGGCAATTTGATTAAATATGTTGGATTTTGTGCACTATGCAATTGGACTTTGTGCACTAGAATATGGGCAAGATGGTTAGGTATGTGATTTTAGTTGGTACATACATGTGATTAGGGTAGGATTTTCCCATATTCCATCTTGAAGTTGCCTTGGGCTATTTAAGTGGGTAGTCTATTTCATTTTTCATGGTTCATAAGCTTGTGCCAAAGTTTGGGATGTGTGGTTAAACATGTTGGTGTGGTCGGATTGTTTGAAGTTGAACATGATGTAGAATGCATGATGGTTGCATAGGGGGATCATCTTTTGAAACAATCTAACTCCATGACAACATATTGAACCACGCCTCCAAGGGAATCTCAAATTAGACATTAGTTGTGGATTTCAAATCACTCGCCAATTTGTTCTTCAATTTTTTCAATGCAGTTTTTAGAGTTGTTTGCCACATTTGAGGGGTATAGAATGTAAATATGCATAAAAGATCTAGTAGAATATTAGTCATTCAAAATGTGAGGACTTGGAGATTGCAAGCTTGCCAAAAGTATCTAAAATGAATGCAATTGTTGAAGTCATCTCTATTCTAGCCTTCATAATATTTGCAAGCATTTGGTCACTTATTTATTCTTCAACAGTTTGGCCCAAGTTAGTCTTGGTGTAATCATGTCAATTCACGTGCTTGGGGAATTTGCTGGAAACTTGTTGCAACATCATTCACAAATGTGGTGAATGCTTGGAAATCAACTTTGGCTCAACTAAAGCACTTGTGATCTTGCAATAATTCTTCAGGTTTATTAGGAGAGGACATACTACTCCAATTTCTACAAGAAGTTGTTAAAGCTCAATAACATTAATGTTTTGACGTAGTAGTGGATTTATTTGGATTTGCATCAAGTTAGGTCTACTATTGGAGGAGCTATAGCAGTTCATTCTTGTTTTCATTGATCAATTTTTTCATTGGTTTGTTTGGGTCAATCCTCTTGTGTAAGCTGAAGTTTTAAGGCCTTGTTAATTTCATTAGGTGGTGTTATTAGCATATTTAGAATTGAACTTTTTATAAACGATGAATGTTTTTGTAGACTCTCATATTGAATGCCACATATGAGATAGGACAAACATAATTGCTTCAATAATTGTTGTCTCTTTTTGTGATGCTTTCAACTGCAAGTCTTATGTTGATCCTCATTTTCCATCCAACACAAGGTTTGATTAATAGCATTTTGATGTCTTCTGAAAGCAAACCAGTGATGATGCAAATGTGATATTTAATGGGTTTGGCATAGTGGTGAATGCAATGGGGTAGAAGGTGAAGCCATATCTCCCTCAAATTAATGATGAAATGGTAATTCAACAACATAACTTACTAAAAAAATAACAAAACCTATCAAAATTTACAAGTAATTAATTTGCTTTATTCTCGAACTACAAGTTGGCTAATACTATAGTTTAACCAAGAATAGAGAATTCCATTGAGAAAATTGTTTCCAGTTTTGCCTACCTAAAATCCAATGACAATTAAAAACAGAAGAGCTTGTTTGACCATAGTTACCAAGTGACATCAATGAATCATTCCTTGAGACGACATAACTTCCACTGTGAAGTAACTATAAACAACCCAAATACACAAACCATAATGCCAAATGCCTTCACCACAAACCCAAACACTTCTAGAATACCAAATTGGTAGAATATAACAAATTGTTTCCAAGAGCAAGTATAACTCATTTCCTTTGTACATAATCATCACTTTGATAAATAATTAATTCACTTTGTTCTTGAACTACAAGTTAGCCAATTAGGTTATAAATATTGGACCTAAAAAGATTTAAGATTGATAGCCACATTAGCAGATGGCTTAAGATTATAAGATTGTTGGGGAGGGGGAGGGATCAATTATTTACAAGCCCTATCATAGGCTGCCTAGTTAGAAGGTACATTTGCCCTATCCCTTTTGACTACACCCTTGGCTTATTTGACCAAAACTATCACTTTCAGTCCAATTTGATTAGATGTCCCATTGACACATAGTTAAGTAGGTCATTCTAGTCAAGTTGAATAGTCAAAAATTACATGTATCACTTAGGATGGTCCTTTAGTCAACATGGACATGTGCATTAGTCAAGTTGGACAATGTAGTCAACTTGAACAACTTAAAAAATCATGAATTGTAGTAGTGAAAGCAAGTAGGGGGTGTGGTTGGAAAGTAGGGAGAATAGTTGGAAAGGAGGGAGAGTGGTTGGTAACTAAGGTGAGTGGTTTAAAGTCAAACAAGGATATTAGTACTATTTGTGAAGAAAGGTCAGTGGTATTGACAATAGATGAATGGTTGGCTTGTAAGGAGAATGGTTAAAAAGTGTTAACCACTACTTTGGGTAAACATTTTAAGCACTAGGGCAGTTTATGGGGTTTGGTAAGCAATGAGGATGTTTGGAAAGCACTTTGAAGCTAGGTTTAAGCTTGATTTTGATGGTCAATGATTATACATATAGGTCACATTTAACGGTAGTGGTGGATATTAGTTGTGATAAACAAGTAATATAAATTACATGTGCATTGGTTCCCCATCAAATATTTGAGGTACAAGAAACAAAAAGCTATGTTCTTTGCTATTGTTAAAAAGCTTAAAGCTTTTGGCCTTGATCCAAAGTATGACCTAGAGAGTAAGCATGCCACAATAGAGGAATGTTGGTTTTTGTTTGGGGGATCTAGGAAATTCAAAATGAAGTCCCATGGCTTAAAGTTGGAAGATAAGGTGGGTATGGAGGAGATTTATTGGAGGGTTTTTGGGACAACATCTATTACAAATTATGAAATGCCTACCTAGAGTGTGTGAGGTTTCATTGTTAAATCAAAGGGCATTCCTATCAACTGGGCAAAAGCAGCTAAATCAATAGCAAAGGAAAAAGCATGTAGGGATGAGGTAAAGAACAATTGGCATCTAAGGGTAGTGAAGAGAGAACAAACAATAAATATTTTAGAAAGTGATGGGAGCATGATTCCCAATATAGAGGTCAAGGTATCACAATTGGCACCAAATAACCTAGGGTTGGAAGATGCTTATTTTGCATCCCTTGAGGATGACATGGGGCAATCATCCTATACAATGAGCAATTGCCTTAGTGGAGTGTCCATTGAAGATATCCGAAAAGTTACAAAGCTCTTGGATTTGAAGAAGGAGCTACATATTCAATGTAAGTCCAAGATTAGGTCATTGAAAGTGGATGAAAGCATTGTGTCCAACAAGTTGTTGGGCATAAAATATAATTTTCAAAATAGGAAAACAATAGTGGAAGAAGCGCAAGTAGAACTAATAGAGGTTGAGTAGGTCTTAGGTTGAGTAAGCCCAACAACAAGGCCAACCTACCATGGAACTTGTATACCATCAAACATCTTCCTTAGATTTTTAAATTTTTTTTGCATGTTTCATTACATTTAATCATAACCAATAACTTGTTGCACAAGGTCTATGTGGAACTTTGATATTGTTGCACTATCCTTATACATTGTGGGAGTAGTTTGGACAAGTACCTAGGGGTGCAATAATATGTAAACAATGTGGTAGTAAAAATAATTGTATAATTGTTCAATATGTGCTAGGAGTGGAAACTAAAATTCAAACAAATGATATTGGAGGACAAGATCAAGTGATCCACCATGGGGGAGGCAACATACAATGAAGCACAACTAGAGCACATCAAGCTACAACATGATTTTTTGCAACAAACTTGGAGTTAGTAGACTTGGAACGAAAGGAAGCTACAATCTAGACACAATTGTTACAAATGAAAAAACGTGGTGAAATTCCTTTTAGCCTAAGCCCATCTTACATCTTGATAGACCCCAAGGTGATGATCCCAATATGATTATCATCAACAAATGTGGCTTATGTGGGCAATGGTACCATTGTGGTGACATTGCTATCACCTCTCACCTACATACCTACCATCTAACATGTCTAGGGGAACACCTAAAAATGAACAATAGATGCAAGGTATGTAATTAGTGGTTACACCCTGATTGGTGGTCTGGTTGGGGCTTTAGAGACCTTGATTAAGACTTATCTTTTCTACCACAAGAGATGGGCCTTGAAGAAGAACGGGTTCAAGTTTTGAATGAATTGAAGGAGACCACAAAGGTCAATGTGCATGACTTCCTAGGTTGATGTTTAATTTACAACAATTATTTCAATGCATGTTTGTGAATACATCTCATAATTGAACCATTTCTATCGTTTTGCATATGGCAAATGTGACTTCTCATTATCGCAAATAGTGGTTTGTACAAGTGAGGACTTGGACATAGAACCTAGGTTGACTGAACTTGCATCAACTTTAAATGAAGAATCAAGATTCATTTTAATTGGCGCAATTTCAAGCGTGCCAATTAATAGCACCTATGATCCAATGCAGAATCCTTGTAGTGTAGCGCCATCATGCCCAATGTTGTCCCTCAAGATGGTTTCCCCAAGGTCTACCAGATTATCCATAGTTAATGACAACCTAGAAGGCTCTCCTAACATGCCAATGGTCTAGAACAAAGAAATTGTGACAAACATGAATGTCGGGAAAAAGTATGTCAATAGCCTAATTAAAAATCCAACCATGTGCTCCATTGCTAGGAAGGAGGTCCAAGGTCCTTTTACAATAACTAAAAACATCCATGGTAATCTATTTCCCTTTTATCACTATCCAATTATTTAGTTTTCTAGTTTTTTAATGGTGGGGTAGCCTAGTTATTTCAATGGTTAGGACATTTCAAGGGGTTAATTAGATCGTTGTGAACATGTTGGTGTAGAACATAAGGATGCCCAATAGCTTGGGGCTATCGAGCATGACATAATTTCAACTTTCACTCTTACAAAATAGCCTAGCAAAGGAGACCCTCCAACATATTGTGTTCGGGGTAAATTACTTGCATGCATTGATTATGTGATTATTGTTTGGTTATATGACTTTGTGTTTTAAGATCTATTTGTAAGCTTGGGCAACACATGGCATTTGCAAATTAGATTTGATATAGGTTAATAAGGGTTTTAGATTGAAGGACATGTTTATAAAATGCAACTTAAAAAGAAACTAACTAGTATCACACCACATATAAATTTCCAATGATCTGACATATTACCTATTCCAATGTGTGGTTCTTTGATTCATTACCATATTCTAGTTGTAGACTGTTGGCTTTCAACATAATCACACCCCAAAACTAGGTGCGTCATTGGATGCATCCTTGAGGTGTACCCCCATCTAAACATGTATCTACTAAAGCACACAAGGGCACTCTAAACAAGGAAAAGGGCACACCATAAGGAAACAAGGGTATCCAAACCCATGGGAAGCCCATTAATGCAAATGAGGACAATGCAATTATAGGGAAGGAACCCCAATAAATCATAGGCACACCAACAAAAGTTGTGGCAACCCAAGCACCCAAGGATAACAAATTGAAGGAGAAGGTGCAAGAAGCAAAGGACAGCCCTGCAAAATAGAAACCACCACTAGTAAAGAGGGGTAGCCCAATGAAGGACAAGGCACCCAACCCACAATTAAAGGATCCATTGAAAGAGGTGGCATGCAAAGGAAGTAAAGGTAGTCCAACCTTGGACAAAGCAACAATGGATGTGGCTAAAAGCACCCCATCCAAAGACTAGAAACAACAAGGGGTGAAGAACAAGGCACCCAAGTAGAAACCTTTGACCAAACCCAATGGGCCCATTGGTGGCTATGTGGCTAAAAAGATGAAAGCTTGGGATGCAATTGTAAAGCAGACTAATCATTCTAATGATGGGCCTAAGTCTGAAGAATTAGACCCTCATGATGGATTAGATTTTTATGATGAGTCATATGATAAGCAACTATTTAAATATGTTGTACCAAAAGTAGCTACAAAGATACAAGAGCGGTCAAAGGACTCAATCCAACCTATAAGTATTTGCATTATAGGTGTAGAGACTTGTAGCACTAGTGCAAAAAATTAACATGGTACATTTCTATCCAATTTGACTATGCAATTTTGAAGGCATTTACATTTTGGTAGTTAGGCACTAGATCTTTATGACAAAAGCCAACCATTTGTATAGGTTGTGTAGCCATATGACAACATTTTTGTAGGACTAAATTAATTGTAGCTTACATTTCAAAATTGTAGTCATTTGGTGATTTGTTTGCTACAATGCACATAAGGAACATGGGAACAATTTTGTGGATGGCAATGGGGACAATGCTATAGGGGTTTCCTTGTAGATGGAAATTGAATTGGACAAACATGCAATTTCCTTGGCAATAGGACTGCCATTTTATACCCCATTTTGTAAATGTATAACTATTTGTAACTTATATTATTGGAATCAGACACGTATGATGTGGCAATTGGTAAGCACTAGAATCTAATAAACAATTGATCAATGGGTATGAAATGTTTCATGTCCATTTTTGTATTCCAAAACTTAACACTTCACATGTTCAGGCAACATCTTCATTAATTCTAATCATTGTGACCATGTTAATATTCATAGATTCAAGATAATGGTTTCATTAATACAATCACCATACACTCTTTGGTGATGGATCTCAACAGTGCACCTTAAACCCACCGAGAAGATTTGATTAGAACCCAAAGCTCCATCACCAATATTTGCATTAGCCAAGCCAAATTGTATAGTCTAACAATTCAAAAATGTTAAGTAATTAGTGCATGCCCACCTAAGTATGTGGGGAGACGGTCAATGCTAGATGAGACTTCAGATTGATAAAAAAAAACTACTATTGACAAAGGACGTCACCACTGAAAAAGGACTTGAACAATGTTGGGAAAGAACATCATTATTGAAAAACTTGAATATGTGTGAACACACTACTAGAAAAGGACCTAAGCACAACTGAGAAGCCTTATGGGACACTGTTGGAAAAGCATTAGAATATTACTAAAAGGACTTGACCATTGTTTAAAAGGACTTTAGTCCTAAAAAAGGAATGGTTTTCCAAGATTGATTTGCTACAATGCTAAGAAAGAACTTCAAGTGCTTAGACAAAATAGAAAAGATGCCAATGCTTAAGGTTGTAGGACCTATAGTATTATAGGAAAGAAATATGTATGAATTCTTGTATATTGTGTACATATTCAATCTAAACCACATTAGATCGACATGTTATTAGAAAAAAAAAACAACATGTTTTATGGTAGGTTGATCTTAGGAGTCAAACTTTGTTTTTACATAAGGGTGTAAAAGCATGGGCCAAGTAGATACACCATCAAGGACATAAGTTGCTTTAAACAACATTGTTCAAACTTAGTTCACTGAACTTGGAATGTTTTACATTCCCAATGTTGCAACAAAACCTTGGATCAAATTATAGTCCTAGAAATAGAAATTTGAGTCAATGCATTATAACTAACAAGGCTTTGTCTTTTAGATATACTTACAATGAACTTTAGACATCACAAACAAACACATCCAACAAACTAATCATCAATATTGTGCATAAGCCTTAGGTCTTCAAGTGATTCTTTAATCAATTGAAGAGTGTCATTGGGCAACTCAAATGTTGGATAATTTCCTTTGATGATATGCGAAGTTGGAGGCATCGTAAACTTTGATGCACACAAAATGTGGGAGTAGACATAGGTAGGTTGCCCATTATCATTAAAATAATATGTCTTGTTCCTTAGCCGAATCAATTCATAGTAGCGCCCTCGAATGACGCTATCTCCTTCATAATATGTATTTTTGTAAACATTAGTGAAGGTTTATGTCACCATATGCTTTGGTTTGTCACAAAGCAATAACCAAAATTACTCTTTATTCCTACTTTCACGAGGCACAACAATCTTGTTGCCAATAGTAACCCCATCAACAATAGCCTCTCCCCTTGGGCCATATTATGTTTCTTCTTCCATTTCCAACATGGCTTGGTGTGCTCTGGGTCTATCAAACACATTTAGCTAGAAGAGCTATCATGTTGGAGCTAATGACCTTTGGTTGCACTCCATTTGACTATTTGTGCTTTGACAAACAACACAAAAACATGATAGATGTTAAAATTAGAAAAGCATAGAATCTCAACTAGAAACATTTTTGTTCTAGGCACATGTATCAACCCCAAACAATGAATTTTAGATGATATGAAATTACAGCAATAGTTAACTACAGTAGTTGACCATTGGGTTTGAATAAAGAATGCATGTGGAGATTTGGATGCACTTGATGCATCCTTCTACTTCCAACAACTATTGTGAATCCATATCTATGAGTCCTATCAACATTTGTTGGTAGAATTTCCTAGAAGATCTTATGCACAAACCTTCATACATTCGGGTGAACAACATGTGAAACCCCCGCATATGGTAGATGCACAAGTCTTGTAATTTGGATTGAATATGGTTTAAATTATACTAATAACATAAAAAGAGTGGTTGATACTTGCTAAAAATGACCTAAGCCTTATTAAACACTTATGTTATGTTAGTGGAGCTCATGAAAGGACCTAAAAATTTAAGTGTTTCATAAAAGCACCTAGAAAGGACTTGTAAAGGATTAAACATCAAAAGAAATTATAACAAAACATAAACAAAGGACTAACCAATTTTTAAGTTTTTTAGAAAAACATGTAGAAAGGATTTGAAAAGGATTGGACAACGACATGACTTATATTAAATTACCATTTGATTTATATCAAAGGATACAAAAAGGATACTAGAAGGATAGGTGATTGTTTAGGTGTTTCAAAAAAGCACCTAGAAAGGACTTGTAAAAGACTAGACATCAAAATCAGTTATAACAAAACATAGACAACAAACCAACAAATTTTAGGTTTTTTAAGAAAACATATAAAAAGGACTAGAAAAGGACTTGACAACAACATGACTTAAACTAAATCACCATTTGATTTATAACAAAGCATGAAAGGACACAAAAAGGATACATGAAGGATACATGATTATTTTGGTGCTTCCGAAAAGCACCTAGAAAGGACATGTAAAGGACTAAACATCAAAATCGGTTATAACAAAACATAGACAAGGGACTAACAAATTTTAGGTTTTTCAAAAAAGGACATAAAAAGGACTTGAAAAGGAGTGGACAACAACATGACTTATACTAAATCACCATTTGACTTATAACAAAGCATCAAAGGATACAAAAAGGATAGGTGATTATTTAGGTGTTTCATATAGGCACATAAAAAGGACCTATAAAGGACCAAACAACAAAATTACTTATAAAAAATAGATTTATAAAGGATCCATTAAGGACCAACAATTAGGTGTTTCACAAAAGGACATTGAAAGGACATGTAAAGGACTGGGAATTAGAATTACACATGAAAGATAGACTAATAAATGATACAGATAGGACCAACATTTAGGAGTTTCACATAAGAACATAGAAAGGACCTACAAAAGGCATGAAAAACACCTACAATGACCTGCAAAGGAGTAAGCACATAGTTACATACATGTTGTTGATAGAACTAGACAATGTCATGAACATCTTGGAATTGTTATGCTTGGGCCTTTATATGTTCCTTGCGAATTTCACATTTCAAAAGGGCACCTGCCCCATCAACTTTGCCTTTACCATGACTGGAGGCAAAATAATTCCAGCACATTTGGACACCTTCTGGTCTTTGGTCACAAATAGTAAGTCATGGATAACATGCTACAAAGTACCATGCTCTAGCACACTTGAATTGTGTAGAACAACCATCACTCCAAACCAAATGTTGTTTTGGAAAACATCTTTTACTCTTCATATAACCCCAATGTAGAGTGAAAATGTGTTGCACAAAGAGACTATTATGTGTTTTGTCATCACTCATGTAATAATGGACTTCCTTCAACACTCGAGAGCTTTGATGGTTTGTAGCATCATACTCAACATTCACTTTGTAGGTTATGTGCATCAAGATAGTGATTGCATGTTGTACCAATGCATGTCTTGCATTTCATTTTGAGTTTTGAATGCGTAATTTTCTGATAAATCAATGCATGGGTGCGGATGAGTATAAACGAGCCAAAATCCTTGTCAACATGTCAATTTTTCTACAATTCTTGTTACATATATATCTATGTGATGCCACTTTAAGGGCATGTTAATCATGAAAAGTTGTGCTTACTCACTAATATGGATATTTAGAAAACTAAAATGTGTCAAAAAATCTTCCAATATCAAGGTTTGGTTGGAAGAAAGGATGTTTAATAACTTCATTCAATGATACTACTTTCACAAAGGGCCCCTTAGTTTCCATAATATAATTTCTTTGATGCTCACCTTTTTCGTAATAATAGGGTATTATTAGACACATATAAAAAGCACTCAAATTTTCATATTTTCTCAAATTTGTGTTTATAAAAAATTAGGGTTTGTTTAATGTTCATGAGTCCTTTACAACACGTAAGTTGTAGTTTTTAATACAAGAAATTAAACTTGAAAATTTCAACATGTTATGGAATAATTTGAAATTGTGATCATTTTTCAAGATAAAACATAAAATTTGGTAAAATTTGTACATTTTTAAAAATTCATATTTACTCAAATTGATTTATAAAAAATATGTGACATACTAGGGCAACTATAAATATAATAAATAACAAGTTGCAATGTTTCATTTGAAAATTCTTTTTTATGGAAAAATGTTTTTTTGGCAAAAGGACCCTGAAAAGGACCATAGTCCTAATAGCAAAGTAAACACATTGGCTTATTATATCTCATTTGGACTTGCATGAAATGAGCATATCATTTGGGATGTCCTTTAATAAGGACTTGAGTTCCTATAAAACCACCCAAAAACTCATGAGTGTGTTTGTTGAATGTTTTGAACATAATAAACCATAGATTGGAAAGGCATCTTTTAATTAATAACAATTGACTATAAAGGAACAACAAAAGGACTTACAAAGGACTAGCAAGAAAACCTTCAATTTAAACCCTATACAACCAACACACAAGATATATAGTGTAAGGAATAGTATCAAAACCTTAAAAGCAAAAACAAAAAACCTTTACAAGACTAGAAAAAAACCTGAAAATGACCTGTCAAAGATTCAAAAAAAGCTTTCAAAAGACATGTCTAGGATTAGAAAAAGGACCAGCAAAGGACTTGCAAGAAGACCTTCAATTTAAGCCCTACAAAGCTAGCACACAAGATCTGTAATGTAAGGAGCAACATCAAGACCTTGAAAGAAAAAACAAAAGACATATACAAGATTAGAAAAGAACCGAAAAATGACCTACCAAAGATTAGAAAAAAAACATGAAAAGGACTTGTTTAGGATTAGAAAAAAAACTTACAAAGGACCTATCTAGGACTAAAAAAAGGACTTGCAAAAAACATGTCCAAGACTAAAAAAAGACTTGCAAAGGACCTGTCCACGACAAAGGGAGAAACTTGAAAAGGACATGTTAAGGACTAGAAAAAAAGCTTGCAAATTACTTGTCCATGACTGGAAAAAGGACTTGCAAAAGACCTATCTAGGACTAGAGAAAGGATTTACAAAGGCCCTTCAATGTAGAGCACATACACCTATACATCAGTGGAAAAAGGAGATGTAAAGGACTTGTACATGATTGGAGAAAAGACTTGCAAAGGATTTAAAACATGTTAAGTTTACATAGGACATGTATAAAAACACCTATATAGGAACAAGTAACGATTTAGGATTTTCAAAACCCTTGTGAAGGCTAAACACAATCCCAATAAAAGGGCCTATAGAATACACTAAACTTGTATGTTAGGTGACCTATATAAAACAACTTGCACATATGAAGCACTTGCAAAGGACTTTCAAAAATCTTGAAAGGAAAAATTAAACATGAGAGTTCTACTTTATCTTGCCATTTTGCTATGAAATTGTGGGTCAGAAAGTCTTTCAACCTAGGGCAAAGGTAATCTAAAAGCTTTGGGGTTCCAGTATCCATATATTGGAATTGAGTGACTTTGCGGGCATCCCCATTGTCCTTTTGTCTAACAGTTACCTTTGCATATCTTCGCCATTGCATTGTCCGGGTACTTTAAACTTGTTTAGTAGGGTAGATCTTCAAGGTTTTGATTCCACACAAATTGCATTCACCCATTAGACAATCACGCTTATGACAATCATCCCCCTCTAGTTTGTGACATAGAATTGAGTTCCACAATGTAGTCAATCCTAGAAAAGATAGTTGATAGGTACAACACTCTCCAACTTTTGCACCTATTGGGCAACAAACACCTTCACACTAACACTTACAATTTGCATGCATGCCTCTTTTTTTGGAGCACATGTTGTTGAGGCCAACTTTGAGCTCCACAAGCTTAGTGTGGTATTTGTAGTAGTATGTGTTCCACTCCTTTTGGCACTTCACAAACCAAGGCTTCAAATTGGAAAATGTTGTGAGTTGAACCATGACATCATGATGCTTTTCCTTGAACGCAATGAAAAACTCTAGCTACAACACATAAATTAAAGTCAAGTAAGTGCATGGGGCCAAGCTTGTGATCAAACCTTAAATTCACAAGTAGATTAATTCATTAATAAAACCCTAAACCAAAGCACAAATTTTTTTTATTTTCCATTCATTCCATCAAACATATATTTAGAGCCCACTTTGTAGCATTCCAATCAATAATTAAAATTATAGTTGAAATAAAGTCATTCACTTGGGAAACTTGCAAGAGATGAGTGAGGTGCTCTATGATGTGCTTGGTCCCAACCCTCTTCTTGCAAATTTTCTACAGTTAGGAGACACAGTTGTTTCATGGGTCCACCAATCTACAATAAATTGTCTTACTTCTAGGGAAATTGCATTTAACCCCTCCCACCTTTTTTACCTAGACCAAAAATCTAGCAAACCATCACTAATGAAGAGGCATCATTGTAATGTTTAATAAATACATCGTCGATCCAAGCCAAGGTTTTTGGCAACCTTCCTACCACTTGCATTCTTTGTTGTCACCAAAGTACCTAATAATTATTTGGTAGCACAATGTTTGCTTGAACATCCATCGGCTATATGAGTAGATACACTGGATTTTATACTTTGAACAATTAGGTGATTATTCTTTATCTCCCCAATGTTGGATAGATAGGTGGGTAGCATTGCTTCGCCAACTTATGTTGAAACATCCTTTCAAAGACCTTTTGTTGGAAGTCCAGATCATGACTAAATAACATATGAAGAAGTTGTAAAGCAAAACCTCTAGACACCATTGAAACTAACCACATCTCCCCCCTAGTAGTAATAATGGCACTACATTCTAGAGTATTTGTTGACCCATTAGATAAGGACCTTGAGTTCTGCTTCTTACAATTGGACATGTTTCCTTTGCTACAACATAAATATTATTATAATCAATCATAGATTAAAATTATATGCACAATGGACCCAATAACACAAGTGCAATAGATATAAGCATAGGACCAATATGCAATATCTGATGCACAAAAAACATATAAAGGACTTAAAAAGGATCGACAATATCCTGACAAAATGACCATCACGATGGATATGAAAAGGACATATAACAATTGATGTAAAAAACATGTTGGTTCAGTATTTTCATATTATACTTTAAAAGTGTGTGAAGACTATAGACAAGATTTAATTAGAAAGGACCATCAAAAGACCCTTTGTAACAATTACAAAATAATTGTATAGTTGGTACAAAAAGTTTTACAATATATATGAGAAGGACCTACAACAATTGTTCACTTATAAAACACATATGTAGGCTCACATATACGGCCTATATAGGACCTTCAAAGTAATTAGAAGGGGTGTTCAAAGGACCATTGAAATAGTAAGAAAAGATCAATAGAGCACTTACAAAGTACTTTGGAAGCTCAAGTTTAGTTCTCTATTATAAAGGACTAATAAGGTCTATTCAAAACAACTTGCAATATAGATGAAAAGGATCTACAATAATGTACGATTTGAAAAACACACACAAAGGACTTCAAAACCACTTCTTACTTAAACCTAGTTCATTTCCTGCAACCAATCATGCTCGTGATGCCTTTTTATAATTCCACATTGCTTCCCTCTTCAGTTGTTTCATCATCTATTGGACCTAAATTGAATCCATATGTGGAGTGACTAGAGTTCCTTCCAAATTTGGAGCTTTAGGCCATTGTTCAAACCTTGAATGCAACATTCATAGCCTCACCATAAGTGTCCTACCAAGCCCTTTTGCAAATATCCTTTTTCTATCCATGTTACAAATATGACTTGTATTTAAGCACCAACCACTTGTCTAGTATCATTTGACATGTTTAATTTAGGAATGATAGGTTAAATAACCACATCTATGGAACATTCTTTTACATGGAATCAAAATATGCTACAACAAGCTTTATGAAAAATCTAAGGACCTGAGGTGTTGGTTTAACTTGTAGGAGGCACACTAAATATCGAAAAAGGAGTTCAAACTACTAATGATATGACATAGTAAAGAAGCCACAATGTTAATAAAAGGACCTTGAATGTTGGGTAGACTTTAGGAAGTTCAACTTGTATTAGAAAAGAAGAAGTTTACCAATACAATGACACTAGGTGATGCAAAAGGAGCCACAATGCTAAGCAAAGGACCTTGGTTGTTGGATATACTTCTAGGAAGCACAATCAATATTGGAAAAGGAGTGAAGATTATTGATGGACTGACGCTAGGTGGTGGAAAAGAAGCCACAATGTTAAGCAAAGGACCTTGGGTGTTGGATAAAGTTCTAGGAAGCATAATTAGTACTAAAAAGGAGTGAAGATTACTAATGGAATGACACTAGGTGGTGGAAAAGAAGCCATAGTGCTAAGCAAAGGACCTTGGCTATTGGGTTTATTATAAGAAGCGCGATCAATATTGGAAAAAGGAATGACAATTATTAATGGAATGACATTGGGTGGTGAAATAGAAGCCACAATGCTAAGAAAAGGACCTAGGTGTTGGATCTACTATAAGAAGCACAATCAGTACTAGAAAAAGGGGTGACAATTACTAATGGAATGACATTGGGTGGTGAAAAAGAAGCCATTATGTTAACAAAAGGATCTACGTGTTTGGTCTATTATAGGAAGTTTCAAAGAAAATGACATTGGGTGTTGGGTAGACTTCTAAGAAGCAAAATAACTTCTAACTAATAGTAGAAGGTGTTAATGGAGTGACATTAGTTCTCTTGATAAGAAGCCAAGGTGTTGCTAGTTGAAGACTATGTGTATTGCCAAGGGAATTATGTATGTGTTAGGCCAAGCCAAGTTGGTGAGATTTGATAGAAGAATGACTACAAGTCAAGGGATTCTATAAAAAGTGGAATATAATGTGCGTTAAATATAAAACTCAAGGTACTAGCTCAAGGATTTCAATGAAGAAAATGAATTATAGGCTAGTATGATGGAATTTTAGAGCACTAGGCCACATGAGTGTTGGGATAGATGTGGTCAATACTAGGTCTAGTCATAACACTTGAAATAAAGAAACATGTGGAGTATTGATTAAACATACCAAACCACGACTAATTAAAATTTGTGGCATGTGGAGCATGAAGTTGAAACGGCCATGAAAATAATGAATTGCCTCCATTTCCAAAATGTTCATCAACACCACCTGCACTTGCAAAAATAACAAACCACTATAGACAAAATCAAAATCACCTTAATTAGGATTCCAAATTTCAACTTCTCCTTGCAAACTAGGTATGTACAAAATAAAAGAAAATCAAACATTTAAATTGTTGGGTTACTACATTAGAAGGGAACACCTCATGAAAATTGAAGTTAGAATTACATATGGCATTGACAAATCTATGGGCTTTTAATTACAAACTTACATCAATGCTTGTAGTGCAACATATTCAATGTTGAAGCACCTCATGAAATGGCATAAAAATTCATGAATTGACCAATTCAAGATTTTTGAAAAGAAATTACAACCAACTACAAACAAAAGTGGTTACATTTCCACAATCCTAACTTTTGATAAAAAAATGAAAAACTTTAGTCCATAAGTTTTAGATGCATTGAACACACACCAATTCCCTAAATCAATTTATAAATTATTATGCATTGTTCATGGGATCAATGTTTTGTTGCATGCAAATATGGTTTCAATATATTTGACCTTTAATGAAGTCCCATTACAATACTTGAAAAAATTTGTTGTGGAAATTTTTGAGTCATGGGAGCTAAAGTACTTAACAAATACAAATTTCTATAAAAATTTGACCCTATTTGCAACCAACCACTATTGGTTCACGTGGAAGAAGACTCCTCCAAAAGGTGACAATAAGCATTTGTACCAAGTTTGCTTGACACAATGGCATCCACCATGTGCTAATCCTCTTGCTTGAACTTCTAGATCTATTCACTTAGCTGCACATTTAAAATCTATGGATAAACCATTTGAGACAAGTTCAAATACTTTCAAGGTGAATACATACAAAGCTTGTAACAAATTCCATGCTAGGACTAGCTTTTAAAATTGAACCTCAAGTGTACAAAAAATAGAAGGTGATAGAAAGCATGCAAATGATACCAAGGTTTCTAGGATCATCCATAGAAGAACTTCCATGTTTATATACTATAGATGATGGATGCAAGAGTTAGATCACGTACCATCCTTCAATTTGAAGATTTTGGTTTTGGCAACTAAGGTGTTTATAATATACTACTAGAAAAATGTTGACCCTTGAAGACACAACTATCATATGTTGGAGTTTGTAGTCGACATACTATGTCGACTACTGCAACAATTGCGTGTGAACACAAAGGAGTTCATAAATGGCAATTTGAAGTAAGAATAGATTTGGAGTTTGGAGTCAGACATAACTCGATCGGGTTGGACTAAATTTAGGCCTTTTGATATAATAGACATTGCATCATGTAAACATCCTAAAAAAAGAAAGGGCAAGTACCTTTCAATAGATCTCTTATAGAAGATCATCATATGACAATCTAATGCCTAGAAGTTTTAACTTTTTGAGCTCCTCCCATCTCCTACTTTTGGCAAAGCATCATGGTGTTCATGGTTTCTAGGTCTTTGTTGGTCTTGGTAAACAAGAAATAATCCAAGGTTGCACATCAATCTTGAACTAATCATGCAACAAATAATAGAGGCACTCATTTGTTTGTGTGTGCCATGTATTGAATATTGAAATTGGAGCACACAATTGCTCTTGGCAATGTTTATTTCGAAGCGAAAGCTGTTAACAAATAGGAGATCTACTCAAGTGCAAACATAAATCTTTATTGAAAGGAAACTACAACATAATGCTCACAACACAAAACATAACATCAAAAACTCTCCAAGGTTCTTATCACATGAAATACACAAACTTGTGTAATGAAGAAAAGAGAGCCAAACCATCAACACCAAGGTATTTAACTAAAAGACCAAACCACAAATAACCAAACTAAAATAAGTAACGAAAGTAATTCAA